>ERZ808028.29-NODE-29-length-186052-cov-6.060368_pt1 | contig 186052 bp, 169 predicted proteins | sample MGYA00380184_ERZ808028 | MGnify/ENA primary metagenome ERZ808028 (study PRJEB31490, sample SAMN06133397) | mouse gut metagenome | isolation source: J8_1 | host: mice | place: China: Chengdu | collected 2015-05 ...
TGCAAGAGTATAGCTGCCGATATTTCCGCAAAGGGCTTTTGTAACGCCTGCTTTTTTCAGTTTATTCAACTGTTTTTTTATTTCATCCTCAATACCAAACAAGCCCCTCGGCAAAACAACACCTGCACGATTGTCAATAAAATCCTCAAGACTGCTGTCAAGCGGTATAAAAACAGTTTTAAACGGATGCCTGTCGGGAATCTGCTCTGCCGATTTGAAGGATGCAGTGGCATAAGGTGCTGCATTTTTATCCGCAGGCACAGGCTTTGCCAAAGGCTTCGCCTCAATAACAATTTCATCCTGCTTTTCTATTTCTTCAACAGCTTTTCGCCTTAATTCATTAATTTTTGACACAGGCAGAATTAAACCGTCATCAAGAGTAATTTCAATATGATTCGCATAGAACTGTGTACCGCCAAGCTTGGATAGTCTTGATGAAAGTGCATCCTCCGTCATAGGCTTATGGATTGCCGTTTCAGGCACATCACCGATAATGGTAACGGTTTTGCCCATAGCTGATGCGGTTAACTGACAAGGCTTGCTGTCAAGACAGGTAAATTTTATATCCATAGGCAAAAGCGGATTTTCATTGTCATAATTATGACTTATATCCTTAAGTACATCCCTGGCAGAAACAACATCCTCCTTCTGTCTTGTACCGAACATATCCGCACCGAGCTTAGCTGTAAAATAGCCGTCAGTAAAGCCGCTGCGTGAAAAAACACTTTTAAGCTTATGACTGTCATTATTTGAGTAACTGCCGTCAATGGCATTTTTAACTGCCGTTACTGCCGCACTTACATATTCAGGACGCTTCATCCTGCCCTCAATTTTCAGTGATACAATGCCGTCAAGCTCGCTGAGATGTTCAATCAAACTCAAATCCTTGAGAGAAAGCGCACATTCATTTTTATCTCCCTTAGCAGTGAAGGGCAGACGGCAGGGCTGGGCACATAAGCCCCTGTTACCACTTCGTGAGCCGATAACCGACGACAGATAGCATTGACCCGAAACACACATACAAAGTGCACCGTGCACAAACATTTCAAGCTCCAAATTGGTGTTCTGTCTGATTTCCTTGATTTCATCAAGACTCATTTCTCTCGGCAGAACAATGCGTGAAAAGCCCATTTCCTCCGCTGCCTTTGCACCTGCAGGAGTCATAATGCTCATTTGCGTTGAGCCGTGAAGCCTTGCATTCGGGAAATGCTCCCTTATCATTTTCGCAATGCCGATGTCCTGAATGATGAATGCATCAACGCCTGCCTCCAACGATTTTTTAACCGTATCGTAGGCAAGCTCCCATTCATCATCACGGATTAAAATATTTAAGGTTAAGTAAACCTTAACCCCTCTTTTGTGGCAGTAGTCAACCGCCGTTTTTAATTCATCATAATCAAAATTGCCGGCATTGCGGCGGGCGTTAAAGGCTTTCACTCCAAGGTAAACACCGTTAGCACCGCTACGAACACCGGCAATTAAGGACTCCATACCGCCGGCAGGAGCCAAAATTTCAAAATTCATATATCCCTGTTAATCCTATCTGTTGGCAAGCTTGTTTCTTAAATCGGAGATTTCTCTGTTCAGGCGCTCAACCTCACGTCTTGCAACCTCAACCTCCATTCTGGCTCTGGCACTTTCTTCAAGATAATCCTTAATCTGTACTCTTAAATTATCACTGGATGCAGAAGCCTTTTTGCAGGCATCTGCCTGGTCAAGTGCCACAAGCACAGCCGCCTGCGTCATGGACAGTGAAGTGTTCGAATTGCATATGGAGCGGATTTCGCTGTTAATCTGTTCAGCCAGATTTTCTACATATTCAGGGTCATCCTCTGTAACGATAGTGTATGATGCACCGCCGATTTTAACCTGAACTCTGTTTTTATTCATAGTTACACCCTCAAATTCATCGACAAATTTTTGCTTATTTCAGTATAACAGTAAAAAATAAAATTGTCAATGTGATTACATATTAGTATTATAAATAATTTTCATATAATTAAACAAAACCCACGAACAAAATGTTCGTGGGTTGATAATTATGAGCACACGCCTGTGTTGCTGCAGGTTAAGGTAACGGTTTTGTTGACTGTTTTTATCGGAACACCCAACAAATATCTTTTAACAGTAAATGTCCCGATTGCCTTATTACCGCTTTTTGACGCGGCTGAAGAAGTCACTTTCCAATCGTTATTATAAATACTGTATGATACTGATGACCTGGTGCAGGTTGCCGAGCTGCCTGTATAATTAAATGTACCATTCACCGTAACAGTCCAAGCCTTCGTATTATCACTGTTATAATAGTGTGCCGATTTGCTCCTGTTTATCGTTTGGGTTGCAAAGGTTATTATTGCACTTTCCGTAATTTCAGTAACAATATAACTACCGTCATCAAAGTACTCAACATAGCTGTCTGTCACAATTTCATCATTTGCAAATGCCGTAGTAGGGCACATAACAACAACCATTAATACTACTGATAATAAAGATATTATTTTTTTCATTTTAATTAACCTCTCAAGTTGAATCTATGGTTATTTGGTTTTCCGGTGTATCATGGACTTCTTCAACTATGTATGTCTTCGGCTCTTCAACATAAGGATGAATCACCACAAACAACAACGCGCCTAACCATATAAGCAACGCTGCAACCACGCCTACAATAATTGTTTTCCCGAAGTTCATACGTCTTTTAATCTTTTTTAAATCTGCACCCTCCAGAAAGGAACGTGAAATTTTTTCAGGCTCACCGAATCGGTCACGGATATCATCCATAGTGACATCTTCCTTTTCATCAACAAAATCATTGATGTCATTTTTCAGATCCTTCAAAAACTTTTGCCTTGTCCGCCAGTCGCAGATTAAATAAGACTTTACACTAATTATATACCCTTTAATTTCCCTGTTCAATGTCTTGTGCCTCATATGCTGTCATCTCCGATTCTGTCAAGAATTTTGTTGATACTGTCAGTAACAGAATCATAGTCAGCAAGGATTTCCTTGTAATACGCTCTTCCTGCATCCTCCAGATGATAATACCTTCTTGTTCTGCGTTTGCCGACCTGCTGCGTGTAGTCGGTTATATAGCCCGCCTCCGTCAGCCTGTAGAGAATAGGGTATAAAGACCCTTCCAGCATAGTGTATACACCATCGCTTTTTTCTGCAAAAGCCTGTGTAATCTGATAGCCGTAAAGGTCTTCCTTACTAAGCAGATAAAGCACCAGCATTTCTGCTGTTCCGCGCTTGAAATTGTCAACCGTCTGCCCCATAAAATCACCATCTTTTATATATCTGTCATTCTATCATATTATATATTTATAGTAAATACTTTTCCTGCAAATATATTGTTGACAAATAGTAGTTTTTATGGTATTGTGATATTGTAAAAGGAGAAAACCAAATGAAAAAATTTAACAGTAAAAAGTTATTGAAAAATTCAGCTATAGCATTATCAGGGGCAATTATAGGATATTTATTATATTATTTTGTCATTATGGAAGCTATACCGTTGTTTATCGAATGTTCGGGCATCAAATATGTTGCCATCAGCATTTTAGCTCTTGTTATAAGTATAGCAGGATGTATAGCAACTTTGGGCTTGGTAATTAATAGAAAAGTAAATAAGCAATTGTTTTTTATTATATGTACTGCCTACTTTGCAGTATTATTTGCTGTACTGTTTCTGCGCTTTTCGATTGAACGGGTATTTATATTTAATCCTTTGACAGGTTTAATAGATACTTTTTCAAATCGGGAAATGGCACTTCAAAGCATTATGAATCTTGCAGCATTTATACCGATGGGATATTTTGTGCGAAAGCTTACATACAGCAAGCTTTTTATCTTTTCAATTGTGATCCCTTTGGCGATTGAGCTTATTCAGGTTGCAGCTAAGCGCGGTTTTTTCGATGTTTTCGATATTTTGCTTTATTTTATCGGAATCAATATAGGGTATTTTATATTTAAGAAATGGCAGCTAATTGTGGAATAGATGTTCATATATTGATTGCAAATATTATTATCATATGTATTAAATCTCAGAATTGAAATCATCCTAACAAAAGATTATATCCAAATATTTTATAGCTCAAATTTAATTAAAAGGAAGGATTTTTTTAATGAAAAAGAATTATTTTTTGTCAAAAATTACAACATTTCTCTTATGCTTTATTCTATTGGCAAGTACGACTGTTGCATTTGCAGCAAGTACACCATTAATGTCTTATAATGGTAAAGAAATTCGTGCAAAAGCATCTGTTAATAATTTCAAATTAACAAACCAGACCACCTTTACGATTGATCATAATCAAACAATAAATGCAGCTTATAAAGCACGTGAATCATCTTGTTCGATGACAGTAAAGTTGCAAAAAAAAGGAACTATTGTATATAGTGATACTGGAGATTCAGTTAAAACTTACGGCACTGATGGTTTTAGAAAATCTTATACAAAATCATCAGGAACATACAGACTATATTTTTCTTCGACAGCTCTTTCTGATGGAATAATTCCATCATTTGATATTAATGGAACTGTTAAAAAATAAGTATTGTCAACCTTTTTTATTGTCTTGATTTCAATTCTCTGCACATCTTATATTATGAACATAAACAAATTTTTTATTTCCAAAGGGAATGACCTTTTTCGGGTCATTCCTTTATATATTTGTAAAATAATACTTTTTCTGAAAATATATTGTTGACAAATGTTTAAAAGTGTGTTATTTTTATTTTAGAGGGTTTATCTTTATAAACAGAAATCATTTAATTCCTTTACGTTTAATCCAAGCAATTAAACGTAATTGTTCAATCAAGTTTACAATTTATTTATAAAATACAACAGTAATCCATAAATCGTCAATGATGTGCACCGCATCTTACAAAATCTTTGCTTTGTCGGCTTGTATCTGCTAAGCAAGCCTTCAATTCAGGGGGATGACAAACTTAAACCTTTATGAAAGCCATAACTCTTTCATCATTATTCGCAACTTTAAGGTTTAAAGGTCATTCCCCGTATTTTTTTATGTATTACAAAAAAGAGGTGATGATATGAAAAAGCTGATATCCATTCTGCTTACCATAACACTTATTTTTATAATTCCCATTCAGGCACCTGCTGCTATGGTCAAAGAAGTGCCTACGCTTGTAAGCATTGCTGATGAAACCATTTATAAATCTGCTGACTTAACCTATGGTAATTCCACAATCACATACAGCGGTATTGATGTTTTTGTTGACGAAGCACATTCCGAACTGCCGAGTATCAGTGACGCTGAAATCACGCAATTTCTTATTGAATACACAGGACAAAGCAAGCTGAACATATCAGAAGAAGAGGCAAATACATACTTAAATTCAAAGGAAATTGTTATCAACAACCGCTTTGTTAAAATTGATGAAAACGGCACAAAAACGGAAATTGACAAGGATGAAATCACTGCTGAGCTTGACAGAGAAAAATTTTCAATAGCTTTAAACAAATACAAAAGCAATAACGAATATCTTGAGTTTACAACTATTAATGCAAGGCAAAGTGATGTTGTAAATGGTTACGTTGACTATCGTGTAGGAGCTTATGCAACCTGGCTGAAAATGCCGAAATGGCATCTGAATGACCTGCTGTTTATTGATTTCAGTGACAATGTGGCTTTTGACAGCAGTCAGGAAATATACGGAAAGCTTGAGGAAACAATTACCTGCCACGAGGTTGAAAGCCATTATAAATCACAGGTATGGAAAAGCGACGATAAGCCCGATTACTTCACAAACAAAAATGTATATGTAGACAATGGCTATTTCGGCGGAGCCATTGGATTCAAGCTAAAGCCTGCTCTCAGCATTAAATGCGGTTGTGATTCCTTAATTCACAGAAAAAAGCTGACATCAATCCGTGCATTTGTGAGCTTTGGAATTTCTGTTGAGGCTGGCAAGAATTTTGAGATACAGCCCGCCTACTGTCACACAAAGCTTATCGGTATCAAATCGGATGATTTGTTTTATAATGAGTTCCCTGCCAATGTCGATGTTTACATCTCAATGCCGTCAGGTTTTACTGCATATAACGGATAAAAGAACAAGCCTTGCAAGCGGACGCTTGCAAGGCTTTAATATTTTTGAAATGCTATTAATATTTTTTAAGTTGTTCCTCATTGAAATCCTCAAGAAACTCGTCATATGTGCCCTTTCTGTCAAGAACAGTATTGCCTGAAATCTCAATAATTCTGTCAGCAACAGTCTGCACAAACTGGTGGTCGTGAGAGGTGAACAGAATTGTTTCGGGATAACGGATAAGTCCGTTATTCAGTGCGGTGATTGACTCCAGATCCAAGTGGTTGGTAGGCTCGTCAAGCACAAGCACATTGGCACCTGAAAGCATCATTTTGCAAAGCATACAGCGAACACGCTCACCACCTGAAAGCACATTTGCCATTTTAAGTGCCTCGTCACCTGAGAACAGCATTCTGCCAAGCCAGCCGCGGATATCAGCCTCCAGCGTATAGGTTGTATACTGTCTGAGCCAGTCAACAAGTGTTAAATCAACACCGTCAAAATACGGGCTGTTGTCACTTGGGAAATAGCTCTGGGTTGTGGTTACACCCCATTTATATTCACCCGCATCAGGCTCCATTTCGCCCATAATGATTTTGAACAGTGTAGTTTTTGCCACAACGTCACTGCCTACAAAAGCAACCTTTTCCCTTGGATGAATCACAAAGGACACGTCATCAAGCACCTTTCTGTCACCGATTGTTTTGGTGAGATGGTCAACTCTGAGCAAATCGTTGCCGCACTCTCTGTCCGGCTTAAAATCAACATATGGGAAACGTCTGCTTGAAACAGGCATTTCAATCATTTCAAGGGCATCGAGCTGCTTTTTACGGCTTGTTGCCTGCTTTGATTTGGCAGCATTTGCAGAGAAACGCTGAATAAATTCCTGCAGCTCTTTAATCTTCTGCTCATTCTTTTTGTTCTGATCCCTTGCCTGTCTCTGACGCATCTGTGTATATTCATACCAGAAATCGTAGTTACCTGTGTAAAGCTGAATCTTACCAAAGTCAACATCACAAATATGTGTGCAGACCTTGTTAAGGAAATGTCTGTCGTGAGATACAACGATAACAGTATTTTCAAAATCAAGCAGGAAATTTTCAAGCCAGCGGATAGCGGACAAATCCAGATGGTTGGTAGGCTCGTCAAGCAGAAGAATATCAGGATTGCCGAAAAGTGCCTGAGCAAGCAGCACCTTAACCTTAAGGTCTGACGGCAGCTCAGCCATTTTAAGATAATGGTATTCGTCGGAAACACCAAGCTTATTTAACATAAACTCAGCATCGCTTTCTGCATTCCAGCCGTCCATATCGGCAAACTCAGCCTCAAGCTCGCCTGCTTTAATGCCATCCTCCTCTGTGAAATCCTCTTTCATATAGAGGGCGTCCTTTTCCTCCATAACCTCAATCAGTCTTGGATTGCCCATTAAAACAGTACGGATAACATCATACTCATCAAATGCAAAGTGGTCCTGCTTTAAAACAGAAAGTCTTTCGCCGGGAGTAATGAAAACCTCACCCTTCTGCGGCTCAAGCTCACCTGACAAAACCTTCAAAAAGGTTGACTTGCCTGCACCGTTTGCACCGATTATGCCATAGCAGTTTCCTGCGGAAAAGGTAACATTCACTCTTTCAAAAAGAGCCCTTCCGCCGAACTGCACGGTTATATTGCTTGCCTGAATCATATCATTCACTTACCTTTCGATAAAACATCTTGTATATAATACTACATAAATAATTTAAAAACAAGTATAAGTTGATTTTATTCTGAAAACATATTATAATATTATAAATATGCGAATTGATAAATTCTAAAATCCCCCTGTGTTAAAAGGAGAAAATATATGAACATCAAAATTTCACCATCTGTGCTGGCAAGCGATTTTGCAAACCTTGAGGCTGAGCTGAAAAAATGCAGCGACGGCGGTGCTGAGTTGATTCACCTTGATGTTATGGACGGGCATTTTGTTCCGAATATTTCCATCGGTGCACCTGTTATTGCGGCACTGGATAAGGTATGCGACACACCCTTTGATGTTCACCTTATGATTTCCGACCCTCTTTTTTATATTGATGATTTTATCAAAGCAGGGGCAGACATAATAACCTTTCACGTTGAATGTGAAAGTGATATTGAAAAAACAATTGATAAGATTGTTGGTGCAGGCTGCAAGGCAGCTCTTGCAATAAAACCCAACACACCGATTGAAGCAGTGTACCCTTATCTTGACAAGCTGTCCATGGTGCTTGTGATGACTGTTGAACCGGGCTTCGGCGGTCAGAGCTTTATGGAAAGCACAATGCCTAAAATCAAGGAACTGCGTGCAAAGTGCCCTGAGCTGGATATACAGGTTGACGGCGGAATTAATGCCGACACAGTAAAAATTGCAGGCAGAGCAGGTGCCAATGTTTTTGTTGCAGGCTCAGCAGTATTCAAAAGCGATGACCCTGCCGCAACAATCAAACTTCTGAAAGAAAATGCAGAGTGTTGAATATGAAGAAAAAACGCTTTTATAACAATAAAGACAGAAATCAGAAATGGACCGAACAGCCCACAGGCAGAAAAATTTATTTTGCCGACAAATACATCCATGCTCTTGAGGATACGGCAGAGCAGTCCAAACAGAAAAAGACCAAAGCTCCGTTTTTCACGAAAGAACGCCGTGACAAGCTCCTTAAAAACGCTTTAATTGCCGTAGTGTCTGTTGCTCTTGTGGGAACAGGATATACTATAATGGATATTCATATGGACCGCCACGCTATGCCCTTTGTTGAAAATGACGAAAACGGCACTGCAAATCTGAACAATATCAACATAAGCATCAAAGGCAGCGGCTGTCAATCACTATCCCTTGACGGAGGTTTAATGCTCGGTGCGGTTATTGATACAGCCGCTGACAACGGCTACACCTCACTTGCCTTTGATTTAAAAAGAAATGACGGAACAATCGGCTACAACTCGTCACTTGCCACCATTTCAAGCTTTGGCGCAATATCATCACCGTCAAGTGATTTGAAGGCGTCTGCCGACCTGTTAAAGGAAAACGACGTGCTCCCTGTGGGAATAATTTCCTGCTATAAGGATAACATTGCACCTGCTGCAGATTTAAGTCTTGCTCTTTTTAACGGAGGAAATCCGTTCAAGGACAGTGCAGGAAACACTTATCTGAATCCTGATTCGGAAGGTGTTTACAACTACATCAAAAGCATTATTGATGAAACAGTAGGAATGGGAATTACTGTTTTTGTTCTTGATAATTATGATTTACCCGAGGACGCAGTACAAACTGAAAACAGCGGATTTGACAGGCTTACCGAAAAGCTTTATTCTGATTTTAATGACGAAATAAAGCTGCTTAAAGCTGTTGACCTGAATCTGACATCGGACAGTGCCAAGGCGATCGATAAGGAATGGCAGGAAAAAACAGAAGATTATACAAATAATGACGCAAATGGTGTATTTTGCATTACTGCAAAAAATCCTGTAATTGCAAAACAGTATCTGGACAGCAAGGGTATTACAAATTATATTATTTTTGAATGAGGTGATTTTATGAGGAGAAAAATCGGCTTAGTTTTTATACTGATGCTCATTTGTTCCGCATGGATTATTACCCCTGTAAGCATATCGGCTGACGACAGCATGACACCTGTATTAGTTGATATCAGCTTTAAAAATGCAAAAATTGACAGCACCTTCAACCACAATGTGCAGGAATACAGCATAACCTTAAAGGACAATACTGCCACACCAACTCTTGACGGCTATGCACTCAAGGGTGATGCGGATTTATTTATCAATTACCTTTATGATGAAACAAACCACCAGACAGGGCTGACGGCAACACTTCAATATGATACAGGCAGTAAAATCTACACCTTTACATATTCAAATCCTGCTGCTTATGTTCAGAACAGCAACAACCAACTGTCATCCATATACTCGCCTTACAGCGAGCTGTCACCTGCAGTCAATGACAGCGACACGGTTTATAAGCTGTATATTCCGTCTGATTTAACAGAGCTGACCATAACACCTGTTACAAGTGATATTAATGCATACTGTGCACCTGTTACATTAAAGCTGTCTGCTGACCAGACACCGAAAATCACACTGACCTGCACAGCGTCCGACGGAAGCAAAAAGGATTATTCCATAAATATAAAACGCGTTAACAAAACCACCGAACAGGTTAAAGCAGAAATGCAGCAGCCTGACTATGTTTCATTTGTTGAGGGTACAAGGCTTTTTGAAAAGCCCGAATTTATAATGATTGTCTGTACTGTTGCAGGCGGCTTGATTTTAATTATGATTATGTTTGCTGTTACAAAGCGAATTGCCGTTAACCCCTATGACAAGGAGGAAAAGCCGTTTTACAGCAGCATTGAATGATAAATTTTAAAAGGAGATGATGTTATGAATCTGGAAGAAATTCAGGTTGAAGAAATCATAGAAAAGCTTTCATCTCTTTACAAGAGTAAAAACTATTCTGAAATAAAAAAACTACTCACAGAATTTAATCCCGCGGATATTGCCGTATTTTTTGACGAGTTCAGCATTGAACAGAGAATTTTATTTTTCCGCCTGCTGCCAAAAGAGGAAGCAGCGGAAACCTTTGTTGAGCTTGACAATGATACACAGGAAATGCTGATTCACGCATTTTCGGATAACGAGCTGCGTGAGGTTATTGACGAGCTTTACCTTGATGATACCGTTGATATTATTGAGGAAATGCCTGCTACCATTGTTAAGCGTATTCTTAAAAATACAGACAGCCAGACAAGAGCCTCCATCAACACGCTGCTGAAATATCCCGAGGACAGTGCAGGCTCAATTATGACACCTGAGTTTGTGGATTTGAAAAAAACAAACACGGTCGAGGATGCTATCAAGCGAATCCGCAGAACGGGTGTTGACAAGGAAACCATCTACACCTGTTATGTAACCGACGAATCACGTCATCTTATCGGTGTAATTACAGTCAAAGAGCTTCTTCTTCACGACAATGATGATAAAATTGAAGAGCTGATGGAAACCAACATCATCTATATCAACACCCACGATGACCAGGAAACAGCAGCAAATCTGCTGAGCAAGTACGATTTTCTTGCACTGCCTGTTGTTGATATGGAGCAAAGGCTTGTGGGCATCATCACAGTTGACGATGCTATGGATGTCCTTGTTGATGAGAACACAGAGGATATTCAGAAGATGAACGCTATCCTGCCGAATGAAAAGCCCTATCTTAAAATGGGGGTTTTTGAAACCTGGAAATCAAGAATTATGTGGCTTTTGTTCCTTATGGTCAGTGCCACATTTACCAGCATGATTCTGAATGCCTTTGAAGACAAGCTGTCCGCACTGATTGTGTTAACCTCTTTTATACCAATGCTGACAGGCACAAGCGGTAATTCCGGCGGTCAGGCAAGTGCAGTAATCATCCGTGCACTTTCACTGAATGAAATAGATTTTAAAGACATTTTCAAGGTTTTGTGGAAGGAGCTGCGCGTAGGTCTTGTATGCGGTATCACCCTTGCCGCTGTCAACTTTGTTAAGGTATGGTTTGTTGACAGAACCCTGCTGGGTATGGACGGCATAACCATTGAGGTTGATTTGGTAATCAGCCTTACCCTCATTATAGAAATCATATTTGCAAAGATGGTTGGCTGTGCCTTTCCTATTCTGGCAAAAAAGATGAAGCTTGACCCTGCAGTCATTTCATCACCCTTCATTACCACGGTAATGGACGCTCTTTCCCTGCTGATTTATTTCGGCTTTGCCACAGCAATTCTTCATATTTAAAAAAACATCCCCCTGCGGTTTACAAAACTGCAAGGGGATTTCTATATCTGAAAATATCAGTAGTTTACTTTTTTATCCTTATAATAAAATTCTTTATCACGGTCACTGATTTCACGCATAACACGGCAGGGATTACCCACTGCAACAACATTGGCAGGAATATCCTTTGTAACAACAGAGCCTGCACCGATAACAGAATTATCACCGATGGTTACGCCGGGAACAATGATTGCACCTGCACCAATCCACACGTTCCTTCCGATATGCACATCAACATTGTACTGCAAAGCCTTTTCTCTCAGCTCGGGCAAAATCGGATGACCTGCTGTTGCAATCGTCACATTCGGTCCTATCATTGTTTTGTCACCGATATAAATATGACCGTCGTCCACAAGGGTGAGATTGAAATTTGCATAAACACTTTCACCAAGGTGAACGTGTGCTCCGCCCCAGTTGGCATAAAACGGAGGCTGAATATATGTTTCACTGCCCACCTCTGCAAACATAAGCTTCATCAGCTCTTCCATTCGCTCCTCATCACCAAGCCCGAGGGTATTATATTCCTTCATATATTGAACACAGCCTGTCTGCACAGTCATAATTTCGTCAACAGTGCAGTCATAAATCAAGCCTTTTTCCATTTTTTCGGTTTCAGTCACAGCAAAAACTCCTTTAATATTATTTGATTTTAATATAACAAAATACCATAAAAAACGCAAGGCTTTTACTTTACTTTACAACAGCCTGATGTTATAATTTAAGAACAATGATACATAGAAATATTTAAAACACAAAATCCGATACAGTAAAAAATTCAGGAGGAGCAATATGAACAAAGATATTGAAAAAATCCTTGTTACCGAGGAAGAACTTTATTCAATAACAAAACAGCTCGGTGAAACAATCACTAAGGATTATGCAGGCAAAAAGCTGCTTGTTGTCGGTGTTCTAAAAGGCTCAATATATTTTTTAACCGATCTTACAAGGCATATTGATTTGACCTGCCATATTGATTTCATTCAGGCATCCAGCTATGGTGAAAGCACCGAGTCAAGCGGAATTGTAAAAATAACAAAGGACATTGCCGAGGATTTAAGCGGTTTTGATGTTCTGCTTGTTGAGGATATTCTTGATACGGGCAGAACGCTCAAGCACATTTGCGATATGCTGTCAGAAAGAAATCCTGAATCCATTGCAGTCGTTACCCTGCTGGACAAGCCGTCAAGACGTGTTGCCGATATTAAGGCTGATTATGTCGGTGTTGATGTTCCCAATGAGTTTGTAGTAGGCTACGGTCTTGACTATAATCAGTACTACCGCAACCTGCCTTACATCGGCGTTCTCAGACACGAGGTCTATGAAAATAATGAATTGACAACAGCAGTCCATTAATGTTATACTGTTAATATAAATTCAATAGTTATCGGTTCCCGATTTAACGAGTCGGGATTAAAAGGGAATTAGGTCAGAGTCCTAAGCAACCGCCATTACCGTATTTGACGAAAGACATACCTAAAGTTGGTGTATCAAGCGAAGTTTTGAAATTTCTATATCATAAGTCGGGATACCTGCCGAAAATCTGATTCAGCTTTTGGGCAAGTGGAAAGGCAAATGAATTGAAAGACCTGCTGCACCTCTGCCCAAACAGAGGTGTTTTTATATTATGAAAAACAATTTAAAATATATTTCCCTGCTAATTACGATACTATTTATCTGCGTATCATTTGTTGGTTGCAGCAACGAAAATCCGCCTGAGGAGCAGACACTGGATAATATAACATCTGCATCAGCCATATCTGCTGAACACGGCAATGCAACTGAAAAAGGCAGTCAGACAGAAAAAACGGTCAGTAAGTCCGATTCGCAAAATTCAATGCCCAAGCAAAATAAATCCACTGCTGCAGTATCGGCAACGGATTCCACAACCCTAAAGCCTTCCACAACAAAAAAAGCGGAGAATAAAACAACAGCTAAAAAAACGGTTAAAACAACTACAACAAGCACAACCTCGTCATCAATCACCTGCAGTATTGAAATTGAGTGTAAAAAAGTCCTTAATAATATGGACAATCTTAAAGCAGGGCACGAGGAATTTGTTCCGACAGACGGAATCATCATGAGCACCCGGACTGTAACGATTGACAACGGCGATACCGCCTATGACGCTTTGAAAGAAGCCTGCAGCAAAAGCGGAGTAACAATAAATGCCCAGAACAGTGTATACGGCATATATGTAAAAGGCTTTAATAACATTGATGAATTTGATTGCGGAAAGCAAAGCGGCTGGGTATACACTGTCAACGGCAGCTCACCGCCGAAAAGCTGTGATAAATACACGGTATCACAGGGCGATAGTATTATTTTTTCTTATGTATGTTAGCACAGGGCTTTGTCCTTGTTATCATAAAAAACATATTGGAGGTAAAAAATATGAAAAAGTTTTTAGCAGTTATTACTGCAATCTGTGTAATGCTCACTGCAAGCATTACCGCATTTGCACAGTCACAGCCGAAAAGCGAAGACGTGCAGAAGGAAATGAACAAAATTGTTAATTACATCACCTCACAAAAAGAAGGTGACTACACAATTGATGATGCTGTTGATTTCTACTATCTCACCAAATCAGGAGCCGATTTGTCAAAATATAATGACAAATTCCTTGCAAGTGTTAAGGAAAATATCAAGGCTAACAACGGAAAGCTGATTACACAGTACGGCGAAAGCCTTGCAACCTATGCCGCTGTCATTGAAATTCTTATGTTCAACGACATTGATGTATGGGAATTTGAGGGCTATGATTTAACTGCAGCCTTTGCTGCAATGCCTGCAGATTCAGAAATAAATCCTTACTATTATAATATAGTAATCCCTGCTCTTTTCTATATTGAGGACGAAGCCTTCTGCGAAGCCGTTTGCAAGAACTTTGTTGATAAGTATTATACAATGGGCAAGGGTATGGAAAACTGGGGCTACAGCTGTGATAACACTGCTTATTTCATTTCTGCAATCACCTATGCTTCAGATGAATACACAGCACAGCTTAACGATGCACTCAAGGTTATTGAAGCCTACAAAACAGAGGGCGGATATTTCTGCGACGACCAGTATACTACAACACTGAATGCAGATTCAACAGCACTCGCACTTATGGCTTATGCAGAATATGAGTGGCTTGATTCACTGCTTGATGATAACGCTGAAACAATCAGTCTTGACAAGAGCACAGAGATTTATAACCAGCTCACTGCATTCAAAACCTCAACAGAGGGCGCATATGCCTTTGAGGTTGGCGGCGAACCAAATCTTTTTGCAAGCTTTGATGCTCTTCGCGGATTAACTTCTTATAAAAATGCGCTTGAATTCAAAGAGTTAATTGATGAGCCAATTGACTGGGATGACCCTGAAGACCCCGACGTTCCAAAGGAAGACCCGACAAAGAATCCCGAGTCAACAACAAAACGTCCGATTAAACCCCTTGTAACACAAAATAATAACACTACAGCAGCTACACAAACTCAAAAGAACACATCTAAAAAATCACCTTCAACAGGTGCAGGCGCAATGACAATCGCACTGTCACTTGCACTCGCAGGCGCAGGAACAGCAGTTCTTGCAGCAAAGAAAAAGGAACAGTAAAAAGGCAATCCACCGTTTCATTTGAAACGGTGGATTTTTATAATATCCTATTTAATTTTCATTACTTAATACATAGCAGGTATAATATGCCGAAGCATTATCACCATTTGCATTCTTGCTCCTGCAATACACCCTTTTCTCATCCGCTGACTTATAAAATTCATAACCGCTGATAGCCGTTATCTGCACATTCTTGTCAGTATCCAGATTATGAACATTAGAAACAAGAACGCCATTGATGAGCTGCTCACTGGATTCTACTGAAGATGTTCCCCAATACACAGCATCATCAGGAAGCTCTTTACTTACATTTTCATACTGAGGTGTTACATAGGTATTGCCATTATAGAAAATGCAGGGACCGTATATTAAGGCTTCACCGTTCTTTCCCGGATGATACTCACTTTTGCCGGAACAGCCCGCAAACAAAAGAATTACTGATAAAATAATAAGTAATATTTTAAATATCTTTTTCAAATAAAAATCACCTACCTGGTCCAATTATAAATAGCCGAATAGTATTTGAAATTATATGCACTTGATGTATAGGTTGAGGGGCAATAAGTTCCTCCCATTTTAAAGGTTTCATAATACTTGTACCATGGATTCCAAATCGAAAAGATTCCATTTGAAGCGTGATAACCACGCAGCACAACTGTGTGTAAAGTATTTCCTGATTTCATACAATACCATACTGGTCGATTAGCATCAATTTCCTTTATTGCTTGGTTTCCGAATGAATACATAGTATGTTTAACTTTTAAAGAATATTTCTTTTTTGCAAAATCCATTATCTGTTTATTTGAAACAGATTTTCCGGATGGATTGGAATAATAATAATTCATTATTGTGCGAACCAAACAGGTGCTATCAGCTTGTATCGTTCTTATTATTGTAGATGCTGCGTAAGCGGCACACCAAGGCTCTTTTGTTTGATATTCCATTAAATTCAAACTAATATAATTTGATACACTCTCGTGAGCCGAAACACCGACTTCAATTGTAGCAATCTTATCGTCGAAGACATTCACAATACAACAATCGCTTTTATCGCAGTCATTATATGAGGAATAACTTACAAATTCACTATTCGCAAATTTCATTTCTTCAGGGTATTCAAACAATATTTTTTTATTCGATGATATTTCTCCAATTATGTCATTACCATTCATATATAAATACAATGGATTTTCTTCGGTTGTTAATTCTGAATATTTCATCAATTCATCACACAAAAATTTTGAACCAACAGCAGTTAATTCTTCATCAACTTTAAAAACTCTCAATAACATAGCAATTTTTCCATTATCAATTACAGGAAAATAAAAAATATCTGCATAATCATTTGAAAAAGTAAACGGTGAACCGATTGATACTTCATTTGAATCAAAGATAATGTCACCAAAATATTGTTCAATATTATTTCTCGCATATTCAACATATTCATTCGGACACTCTTTGCAGAAAATATACAATGATGAATTTTTTTTCGCATCAATATCTAAGCCATATGCATTAATGGAGCAATTAGTAAATAACAAAATTATTACCGAGATAAAAGAAAATATCTGTCTTCTAAAGTTCATATTATAGTCCTTTCTTAATTCTAATCAATTATTGTTTAAATAAATTCTAATTATGTATTATACATCGTAATCACGTCCAAAATTATAATATTTTTTACAATTTAATACTATCATATTATATATTAACTGTCAACAATATATTTACACAAAATATATTGTTGACAAGATATAAATGCAATATGATTTTTACACTTTACAAATAGGCATTCGTTTAAACCACTTATTTTAGCGCGTAGAAAAAGTCAAATTATAAATTCTACACGCTGGAAGACGTTGAGAAATGGAGCTGAATTTCGTTTTTTGCGAGTGGGAGCTGTACGAATTATTACTTGCTACGAAATAGTTCAGTGAACTGTTTCTCCCAAATCAAAGATTTGGAGCAACGTGTCTTTTGCACTATGTGCAATTCACTCCAACGAGCAAAAGCCTTGCAATTTGGACAAATTGCAAGGCTTTTAAATTGTTACTATATTAACGGGATGGCGAGGACACCACTCTCTATTATACTTCAATAACATACATAATAATATCTTCGTCATGGTTCAGCCCACTTTATCGACAGTCTGACCCCACAGATTGAAATCTGCGGGGTATCTTTATATTTTTAATCATTAGTCATATCCTTAATGCTTGTCGGTGATGTATCTATTACCTCAAGCTTTCTGCCCTGCATCCAGAGTGACGGAGTGATACGGAGCTTATAGCCATAGCCTGCATCCATCTGCCAGTGTGCCATCGGTGCTTCGGGCAAACCATAACAGGACAGTATTGTCATTAGCACACCTGCATGACCCACAATTGCAACATTGTCCGTTCCTGTTTTTATACATCCGTCAATCACCTTTTCAAAGGCAAGGCAGACACGGCTGACAAACTCTGCATTGCTTTCACCATATGGTGTGCGTGCATTCATATCGCCCCTTATCCAGTTTTTAAAATCATCATTATTTTTCAAATCCTCAGCGGTGCACTGCTCAAATTCGCCGAAATTATATTCAATAAAATCATCAATTATAATCGTATTGCTTTCAGGGAACATAATTTTTGCAGAATCCTTACAACGCTTAAGCGGTGAGGAAAATACGGCTTCAACCTTTGGATAATGCTCGTGCGCTTTAATGGATTTCAGGCTCACTATACTATCGGTAGTTAAGGGCAAGTCCGTATGCCCAATATACTGTGCGTTTAAGTTACCTTTGGTTAATCCGTGACGGAACAAATAAACTGTGTATGATTTCATATGAAAAAGCTCCTTATTTAGCCAAATGTTACAAATAGTTAACAATATAAAATTCACACTTTACAAATAGTAATATCAGAGATATAATACTATTTGTAATATGTGGAGGGTTTTATGGAAAATCTAATTGAAAAAAAGAATGCAAAAAAGGGCAAGACTGACAAGCTTTCCAATTTTGCGGCGGTGTTAACCCAGCTTCGCAAGGAAAGAGGAATCAGCCAGAAAAAAGCGGCTTTTGACCTTGGAATCAGTCAGGCGCTTCTCAGCCATTATGAAAAGGGTATAAGAGAATGCGGACTTGATTTTGTTATCAAATGCGGCGAATACTACGGTGTAACCACCGACTATCTTTTAGGTGTAAGCAGCAACCGCAATGGTATTGACACATCCTATATCGACACCCCTATTGATGAAAATGGTGAAATCAGTGTCGGCACACTGGCACAGGCTTCAACATTTCTGCTTGATATTATTTCATCTGCAAAAGATGCACAGGCTGTTAAGTACATTTATGACTACTATGCACTTTGTGTATACCGCGGTGCACTCACCATGGCAAAGGCAGGCATACTGCCAAAGGAAATATTTAAAATTGATTTTAATCTCGGAAGAGAGCTTGCAAATGCTGCCATTGCAGTAGAAGACGCAAAATTCGGTCTGATTGAGGATAAGTCAAGAAACGGTAATGATATGTGTGAAAGCAATGCATTTATCAACCTTATCAACAGAGCCGAAGAGCAGATTCTTACAAGCTTTTATCTTGATTAATACAGAGCAAACTGATTCTGCTCGGATTTAATATATTCAACAAGAATCGCTGTGGAGATTTCTGCAGCGATTTTTTTGAATATCGGGTAATCTATCTGTGAGCTTTCATCACCGCCGTCACTGATTGAACGAAGCACTGCAAAGGGTATTGCGTTGGCAAGGCAGGTATGACCGATTGCGCCGCCCTCCATCTCGCCGCAGATTGCATCAAATTCATTGCTTAAAAACTGCTTAAGACTGCTGTCTGCAATAAAGGTATCACCGCTTGCTATTGTTCCGCGGTGTATTTTTTCACCGCAATTTATTGCAGTACGTGCCAGCTTTTCACTCAGCTCTCTGTCAGCACCGACCTTAATCACATTAAGACCGTTTATAAAGCCTCTCGGCTCACCGAGTGCAGTAATGTCTATATCATATTCACAGACATCGGTTGCAATAACAACATTTTTAATAACAACATCCTTTGAAAGGGAGCAGCCCACGCCGACATTTATGATTTTGTCAACATCAAAGCTGTCAATCATTGCCTGGGTGCAGATTGCAGCGTTAACCTTTCCCGGTGAACACTGTGCAACACAAACCATAACATTTTCAATAAGCCCGCAGACAAATTCCACACCCGCTTTTTGCGTTACGGTTTTGTTTGTGATTTTATTTTTTATGGCATTTACTTCAACATCCATAGCTCCGATAATACCAAGCATTTAAAAATACCCCGTTTCATTTTAGTTGTTGATAAAAGTGCTGTACGCAATATATAGTGTTATTATAATATATAAAAAGAATAAATACAAGTTTATTCAAATTTTTGTTGACAAGATATTATATTTTAATATATAATATCTACCGTTAACGTGGAGTTTTATCTCTTCGACAAAATTTGCCTGTACTATACCCGTACAGAGAATATAAAAGATTAAGACAAGTTTAGTCTTTTGATAAGGAGTGAAAAAAATGAAAAGAACTTTCCAGCCAAAGAAAAGACACGCTAAAAAAGAGCATGGCTTCAGAAAAAGAATGGCAACAAAGAATGGTAGAAAGGTACTTGCCCGCCGTCGTGCAAAGGGCAGAAAGAAGCTTTCTTACTAATTACCGATTAGGAGTGATTGGGTGAAAAGCAAAACCTTAAAACAAAACAAGGACTTCCGCAGGCTCTATTACAGGGGCAAAAACAAAGCCTCGTCCTGTATTGTTACCTACGTTATGAAAAACCGCAGTGGTGAAACCAGCTACGGAATTACCACAGGCAAAAAAATCGGAAATGCAGTTAAAAGAAACCGTGCAAGACGGCTGATAAGAACAGCATTTTCACAACTTGAGCAAGGTTTAAATGACAGCTACGATATTGTTTTTGTTGCAAGAACAAGAACAAGCCGGGTAAAAATGCAGGAGGTCAAAGCCCAGATGGAGGAGCAGCTTAAGGCATTAGGTGCACTGGATTGAAAAGGATATTGATTTTTTTAATAAAAACCTATCAGCTGACAATCAGCCCGAGATTTTCATACGGCTGCTGCAGATTTAATCCAACCTGCTCACAATATGCTATTGAGGCAATTGAAATTCACGGAATTTTCAAGGGCAGCCTTTTAGCAATGTGGAGAATTTTAAGGTGCAACCCTTTTTCAAAAGGGGGCTGGGACCCCGTTCCGCCTAAAAAAACCAAAAAGGATAAAGAATGAATAATTTTATTTTACTTAAAATGGGTGATACTGTATCTGAAGGTTTTCCTGTTTTCAAGATTCTCTATTGGTTGTTCGGTATTTGTATGAACTTCCTTATGGATTTGCTGAATAACCAGTATTTTATTGCAATTATAATTTTTACCATTGTAACCCGTCTGCTTCTTTTGCCGCTTAACGTAAAACAGCAGAAAACAATGGCAAAAACCACAAGATTGCAACCAAAAATTCAGAAAATTCAAAAGAAATATGCTTACACCGGAAATAATCCTGCAGAACGTCAGAAAATGCAGGCAAAAATGAACGAGGAAATGCAGAATCTCTATAGCAGAGAGGGTCACAATCCTATGCAGATGGGCTGCGGACCAATGCTTTTTCAGATGGTATTCTTAATGGGTATTATCGGTATCATTTACTACCCTATTTCCTATGTACTGGGTGCTGCTCAGCTTATCGGTGATTCCGAATTCACCGCAAACTCTCAGGCAATTGTTGACACAATATTGCCTATATTCCAGGCAATGCCGGGTCACGAGGGTGAAAAAATCACTTATTTCCAGTTGAATATGCTTGAAAACTTTGATTCCTACAGAGAGACCCTACAGGCTCAGTTTCCACAGATATTTACCAATGAGCTTTGTGCCGATATTGATACCTATCGTAATGGCATGACACTGTTCGGTCTTGATATGACAGCTTTCCCCCACTGGAAAACAGAGGATGGTGCTTTTAACAAGATTGTTATTATTCCTATCCTTAGCTTTATTACCTCATTAGGTTCAAGCGTAATATCTACTATAATTCAAAAGAAAAATAATCCTGCAGCAGGTCAACAGGCAACACAAATGATGCTGATGATGCTGATGATGCCGTTCTTCTCATTATATATTGCTTTTAAAGTTCCTGCAGCCGTAGGTTTTTACTGGATTATTTCAAACCTTGTTGCAATTGTGCAGCAAATCTTTATTTTCAAACAGTATCCGCCAAGAAAGACACAAGCAAGATTAATGGTTGAAAACACCATTGAACGTCGTTCTCGAGAGGAAAATGTTAAGAAAATCAAATAATTATCGGAGGAATATATGATAAAGGAATTTATCGGTACCGGTAAAACTATCGAGGAAGCAACTCTTGCTGCAAAAGCAGGTCTTAATGCACCGATTACTGCGGATGTTAAGATTGAGATTGTTGCTATGCCCAAGAAAAAGATTCTTGGCTTATTCGGCGGCAGTGATGCGCAGGTTAAAGCGAGCTTTGAGGACAACAGAAAAGAAAGAAAAACTGCAAACTACAAAGCCCCGAGAAAACCAAACGACAAGCGTGTTCCGTTATACAATAAGTCATTTGAAGAGCAGGAAAAAGAAAAACAAAAAGCTAAAAAAGCAAAACCTGTTCAGGAGCAAAAGCCTAAAAAGGCACATCAGGAGTACAAGCTCGATAGTTCTATCAATATAGATTTAGACTATGTAACAAGTTATCTTAAAACTATACTTGACGGCTTTAAGATTGACGATGCTAAAATTGAAGCTGCGATAAAGAACGATGCTGTTGAAATTGATATTGAAACAGAAAGCATCGGAATCATAATCGGTCATCGCGGTGAAACACTTGATGCAATACAATATTTAATCAGCCTGGCAATCAAGCGTAATACCGACACCTATGTACGAGTTATCGTAAATGTTGGAAATTACCGTGATAAGAGAGAAAAAACGCTCAGAGCATTGGCAGAAAAAAATGCTAATTATGTTTTAAAAACAGGCAGAAGATATGGATTTGAGCCAATGAATCCATATGAAAGAAGAATCATTCACACTGCAGTTCAGGAAATTGAGGGTGTTACATCACGCTCAGTTGGCTCAGGTGTGGACAGACGAGTTCTTATTGAACCGGTTGGCGGTGTAAGAGATAACGGCGGTCACAGAAGAGGCAGAGCTCCTAAGGCTCCTGTTGCTGCTGACCCAAACCGTGAAAAGAGAGTTGACCGTGCAGATATTCCGAAATTCGGAAAAATTGAGGTTAATAAGGACTAAAAGATTTTTCATAATATGCGTATTAAAACAGCTAAGTTCATCCTTAGCTGTTTTTTGCAATTATTCATTATTTTGGAGGTATTGTTATGTCAGATACTATCGCTGCAATTGCAACGGGTAACAGCGTTGCTGGAATCGGTGTTATCCGAATCAGCGGTGACACTGCAATTTCTGTCGCAGATAAAGTATTTAAAGCACTTGACGGCACACCCCTTTCACAGATTAAGGGGTATACTGCAAAATTCGGTAATGTTTACTATCAGAACACAAGCTTTGACAATGCAATTGCCCTTGTTTTCAGAAATCCAAAAAGCTATACCGGTGAGGACGTTGTTGAGCTGTCTGTTCACGGCGGAATTTTTATTGTTGAAAAAACTCTGGAGGCTGTTTTTAACGCCGGTGCCCGCCCTGCCGAGCCGGGCGAGTTTACCAAGCGTGCCTTTTTAAACGGCAAAATGGACCTTGCACAGGCTGAAGCAGTTGCTTCACTGATAACAGCACAGGGACAGGAGGCTGCAAAGGCATCCTTTAATTTACTCCAAGGCTCTTTGAGCAATAAAATTTCAGAAATTTTAGAAAAGCTTGTTGACTGCAGTGCCCTGATGGCTGCATGGGTTGATTACCCTGATGAAGAAATCCCCGAGCTTGAGGAGGATACCCTTTTAGCTACCCTGCAGAATGCTGAAACAGCTTTGTCCGCACTGATTAAGAATTATGAAAACGGCACAGCAATGACCGAAGGTGTTGACACTGCCATTGTCGGTAAGCCGAATGCAGGCAAATCAACACTTATGAATATGCTGTCAGGCAAAGAAAAAAGTATTGTTACACATATTAAGGGAACAACACGTGACATTGTTGAAAATTCTGTAAGGCTTGACAATATAATTCTTCATCTCAGTGACACGGCAGGCATACACGAAAGTAATGATATTGTTGAGTCAATCGGTATTCAAAAGGCAATTGAAAAAATTGAATCTGCATCACTCGTTCTTGCGGTTTTTGACGGCTCCGAAAGCCTCAGTGCTGAAGATGAAATACTTATTAATAATTGCAAAAATAAAAACTGCATCGCAATTATCAATAAAACAGACCTAAAGCAGGAAATTGAAACAGATAAAATAAAAAGCAATTTTGAGCACATTGTTTTCATTTCCGCCAAAAACAACAACGGTGCAGAGCTGCTGTCTAAAGAAATAAAAGAGCTGTTAGGCGTTGGAAATGTGGATACCTCTCAGCCGATTCTGGCTAACAAACGGCAAAAGCTCTGTGTACAGAATGCACTGAATTGTATTACAGAAGCACGAACAGGTGCCGAACTCGGCATTACCTATGATGCAATCAATGTGATGATTGACAGCGCCATTGATGAGCTTCTGACTTTAACAGGAAAAAAAGCAACCGAGGAGGTTGTAAACAATATATTTGCCAATTTTTGTGTGGGAAAATAATTTATAGAAACATTTTATCAGAAACGAAGGAACTTTTATGGAATATTTTGCAGGACAATATGATGTAATCGTTATCGGTGCAGGTCATGCAGGCATTGAGGCATGCCTTGCTTCAGCAAGACTGGGATGCAAAACCGCTGTTTTTACAATTAATCTTGACTGGGTAGGAAACATGCCGTGCAATCCGTCTATCGGCGGCACATCCAAGGGGCACCTTGTAAGGGAAATTGACGCTCTCGGCGGTGAAATGGGTAAAGCTGCCGACAAATACTCCCTGCAATCCAGAATGCTGAACCTCGGCAAGGGTCCTGCTGTTCATTCACTGCGTGCACAGATTGACCGACGTGAATATTCTGCAGGAATGAAGCATACACTTGAATTACAGGACAATCTTGACATTCGTCAGGGTGAAATTGTAGATATAATCAGACTTGACAGTGGTTTGTGGCAGGTAAAAACCAAGCTTGAAGCACTGTTCACTGCAAAAGCAGTCATAATTGCAACAGGAACCTTCCTCGGCGGAAGAATTTATATTGGTGATGTTTCCTACGAAAGCGGTCCTGATGGAATGTTTCCTTCAACGGAACTGGCTGTTGCACTGAAAAAGCTGAATCTTCCTCTCAGAAGATTTAAAACAGGAACGCCCTCAAGAGTCAACAGGCAGTCAATAGATTTTTCAAAAATGGATGTTCAGTATGGAGATGAGGAAACGGTTGCCTTCAGCTTTGACACCGAAAAGCCACCTGAAAATAAGGTTTGCTGTCACATTACATATACAAATGACCAAACCAAGCAAATCATTCTTGACAATCTTCACAGAAGTCCGATGTATTCAGGAAAAATTGAGGGTAAAGGACCACGGTACTGCCCTTCCTTTGAAGATAAAATTGTCCGCTTTGCAGATAAGGAACGCCATCAGCTTTTCATTGAGCCATGCGGACTGAACACTGAGGAAATGTATTTGCAGGGACTTTCATCCTCTCTGCCTGAGGATGTTCAGCTTGCATTTATTCACACCATACCCGGACTTGAAAACGCACAGGTTATGAGAACGGCATATGCCATTGAATATGACTGCGTTGATCCCACTGCACTGAAAGCCACCCTTGAATTCAACGATATAGAGGGCTTATATGGTGCAGGTCAGTTCAACGGCTCCAGCGGTTACGAGGAAGCTGCCGCACAGGGCTTGGTTGCAGGAATCAATGCGGCACTCAAAATCAAAGGTGAAGAGCCCCTTGTTTTGGACAGAGGCGGTTCTTATATCGGAACTCTGATTGATGATCTTGTAACAAAGGGCTGTACCGACCCATACAGGATGATGACAAGCCGCAGTGAATACCGTCTTGTGCTCCGTCAGGACAATGCCGATATGCGTTTAACTCCGATTGGTTATAAAATAGGCTTGATTTCTCAGTCAAGATATGATAAATTTGTATATAAGGAGAAGTGTGTCAATGAGGAGCTAAACAGAATTAAGGAAAAATCTATCCCTCTCACTGATAAACTTCAGCAAATTCTTATTAAATGTGGTACTGCTCCACTGCAGCGAGGCTGCAAAATGATTGAATTAATCAAACGCCCCCAGATAAAATATAGTGATTTAACAGAGCTTGATGATACAAGACCAAATCTTCCCCGTGAGGTTTTTGAACAGGTTGAAATTGCCGTAAAATATGAGGGTTATATCAAACGGCAGGAACAGCAGATTAAGGAAATGCGCAGAATCGAAAACAAAAAAATTCCTGAAACCATCGAATACAGCAAATTAAAAGGCTTAAGACTTGAAGCTGTTGAAAAATTAAGCAAAATCAAACCTGAAAACCTGGGACAGGCAAGCAGAATCAGCGGTGTTAACCCTGCTGACATTGCTGCACTCAACATTATATTGGAGAGCTTATGATAGACTATAATCTTTTAAAGGGCGAAATTGACAAACTTGGTATTGATATCGGCGAATACGGCTTGGATCGATTTGATCAATATGCCGATTACCTTGTGAAATGGAACAGACACATTAATTTAACAGCGATAACCGAGCCTGATGAAATTGTTATAAAGCATTTTGTTGACTGCCTGAATATATTAAAATATGTAAAAATAGATAAAGGACAGTCCTTAATCGATGTTGGCAGCGGTGCAGGATTTCCGGGTATGCCTCTGCTTATTGCGAATCCGGAATTAAATGTTACCTTTGTGGACAGTGTAAGAAAAAAGCTCGCTTTTATTAAGGATGTACTACATAATACAGGTATGATTGCTGAAATCAAGCATACACGGGCTGAAGAGCTTGGCAAAAACAATGAATTTCGTGAAAAATTTGATTTTGCGACAGCACGTGCTGTGGCACAGCTTAATGTGCTCTGTGAATACTGCCTGCCGCTTGTAAAGGTTGGCGGATTGTTCATCGCCATGAAAGGTGCAAGCGGAAAAGAGGAATTAGAACAGGCGAACCACGCAATTGAAATATTGGGCGGTGAGCTGGCAAAATTCACAGAATTCACCCTGTCAAACGGGGATAAAAGGTCAATCATTATAATAAGAAAAATATCGCAAACACCGACAAAGTATCCCCGAAAGTCTAAAAAAATTGATACCAGACCCCTTTAATGGAGCAGATATATGTCGAAGACAAAGGATTTCTCACTATGAGAAATCCTTTTTTTCTGTTAAACAATATGGTATAGTATAGACAAGGAGATGAGCTGATGCAACAAATTGTTCAGGTGCCTACTGAAAAAATACTGCCAAATCCCTATCAACCGAGAAAGCAGTTTAAAAGTGAGGACATGCTCTCTCTGGCAGACTCAATAAAAGAAAACGGTGTTTTACAGCCGCTGATATGCAGACAAATCAATAACAGCGACTATTTTGAGATTGTTGCAGGCGAACGAAGACTCAGAGCTTCCATACTTGCTAATCTTCAGACTGTTCCCTGTGTAATCATTGACTGTGATTATGAATCAAGTGCTGTTTTTTCAATTCTGGAAAATATACAGCGCAGTGACCTTGCTTTTTTTGAAGAAGCACAGGCAATCAGTCAGTTAATGAGTCATTTTGGCTTAACACAGGAGCAAATAGCAAAAAAGCTGGGAAAAAGTCAATCCTCACTGTCAAATAAGCTGAGATTACTCAGATTACCTGTTGATGTGCGGTATTTTATCGAAAAAGAAGGTTTGACAGAACGCCACGCAAGAGCTCTGCTTAAGCTTGAAAGTGAAAAACAAATCTGGACAACCCTTAAGGCAATAACCGAAAAGCACCTGAATGTTGAGCAGACAGAAGCCTACATAGCAGATATGCTTGACACAAGGGTAAAGCCAAAGCATAACACAAACAGAGTATTCAAGGATGTAAGAATATTTGTCAATACCTTCAACAAAGCGATTCAGGCTATGAAGGATTCGGGAATAGATGCAAAATCAAATAAAACGGAAACAGAAGACTATATCGAATTTATGGTAAGAATACCAAAGAATGCACAAAAGTGCACTAAATCCGCTTAAAACGGGAAACCGTTTTAACATATTCTCCTCTTTTCATCACGTGGAAAAAACGGGCGCAAGCTCGTTTTTTCTGCATTTACGGATAAATTCAATTGTGTTTCATATGAAACATACCACTATATATAGTTTTTCATATAAACTTTGTTTATTCTAAAACCTTATTAGGTGCTTACAAATTATTGAGCATTTATGTTAAACAGTGATGTTTCACGTGAAACATCTATATATAGAGTATTCTGAATATCTAACCACAATTTTTGAAAAATAATTCAAGTGTTTCACGTGAAACACTTGAACACCCTCTCAATATGATGTATAATTATTGCTATGGAGGTGCTATATGGGAAAAACAGTATCAATATTTAATCAAAAAGGCGGAGTCGGCAAAACTACAACCTGTGTCAGCTTTGCTGCCTGCTTAGGTCATAAAGGCAAGAATACCCTGTTGGTCGACTGTGACCCCCAAGGCAATTCAACAAGCGGCGTAGGAATTGATAAATCGCAGATTGAAGCATCATCCTACGATGTGCTTATAAATGACGTATCTGTTAAGGATGCCATTATAAAAACAAAATACAAAAATCTATCTGTGCTCCCTGCAGATATGGACCTTGCAGGTGCAGAAATAGAGCTTGCAGAGAATGAGAACAGATTTAAAGCCTTAAAAAAGGCTTTAGCACCAGTTGTTATGGACTATGACTATATTATTATAGATTGTCCCCCAAGCTTAGGCTTAATCAGTCTGAATGCTTTAACGGCATCCGATACACTTATTGTGCCTTTACAGTGCGAATATTTTGCACTTGAGGGACTAAGTCAGCTTTTAGGAACAGTAAGAACAGTAAAACAGCATTATAATGAGCATTTAGAGCTGGAAGGTGTGCTTTTTACCATGTTTGATACAAGATTAAAGCTGAATCAGCAGGTTATGGATGAGGTGGACAATTTCTTCCCCAATAAAGCTTATAAGACAAAAATACCAAGAAGTGTCAAGCTTGCAGAGGCTCCAAGCTTTGGTGAGCCTATTATTTATTACGAAAAATATTCTAAACCAAGCTTTGCATATAAAAAATTTACAGATGAATTTTTGAAAAAACAATGAGAGGTACACTATGGCAAAAAAACAATCAGGTCTTGGTAAAGGCTTAAGTGCCCTTATGATGGAAAATGCCGTTGATGATATGGTTTCCACGAACACTTTATCCATCAATGAAATTATTCCGAATAAAGACCAGCCAAGAAAAACATTTGATGAGGGTGCCCTTCAGGAGCTTGCTGACAGCATTATTCAGCACGGTGTGCTGCAGCCCCTATTAGTAAGACCCTTGCCCACAGGCGGATATCAGCTTGTTGCAGGTGAAAGACGCTGGAGAGCATCAAGAATAGCAGGTTTAAAGGAAGTCCCCGTTGTAATAAAAGAATTGAGCGATGTTGAAACCATGGAAATCGCTATTATCGAAAATTTACAGCGTGAAGACTTAAACCCTATTGAAGAAGCAGAGGGACTTCAGGCACTCATAGATAGGTGCGGATTTACGCAGGAGGATGTTGCTGTTTCAGTTGGCAAGTCACGTCCTGCCATTGCAAATGCACTCAGATTGCTGAAATTACCCCCTGAGGTACGTGATATGACCAGAAATGGTGATATTTCGGCAGGTCACGCACGTGCTTTGCTTGCCTTTGACAATGATGCAATGATATATGAAATATCACAAAATATTGTTAAAAACAATCTCACTGTACGAGATGTTGAGCGTTTATCAAAAACAAAGGAAAATATTAATAAAGTTCGCTCTTCATCAAGAAGACGTGATTCATTTTATGATGAGGTTGAATTGTCACTGACTGAGGTGCTCGGCAGAAAAGTCAAGGTTTATAACGGCAGAGGAAAGGGCACACTTGAAATAGAGTTCTATTCTGTCGATGATTTAAAGGAAATTGCAAATAAGTTAGGAGAATAAAAAATGTTAGACATTAAATTTGTAAGGGAAAATCCCGAGATAGTAAAAGAAAATATTAAAAAGAAATTTCAGGACAAAAAGCTTCCGCTCGTTGATGAGGTAATTGCGCTTGACACCGAAAGACGTGCAGCAATGACAAGAGCTGATGAGTTGCGTGCAAACAGAAACAAGCTGTCAAAGCAAATCGGTGCACTGATGAGCCAGGGCAAAAAGGAAGAGGGAATGGCAATCCGTGAGCAGGTTAACGCACAGGCAAAAGAGCTTGAAGCACTTGCTGCAAAAGAAAAGGAGCTTAACGAAAAAGTTACTCAGATTATGATGTCCATTCCGAATATCATTGACGATTCTGTTCCGATTGGTAAGGATGACAGCGAAAATGTTGAGGTGCAAAAATATGGTGAGCCTGTTGTTCCCGATTTTGAAGTACCTTATCATACTGACATTATGGAGCGTTTTGACGGTATTGACCTTGAGGCGGCAGGCAGAGTTGCAGGCAACGGCTTCTACTATTTAATGGGTGATATTGCAAGACTGCACAGTGCAGTTATCAGCTATGCACGTGATTTTATGATTGACAGAGGCTTCACTTATGTTGTTCCTCCGTTTATGATTCGTTCTAATGTTGTTACTGGTGTAATGAGCTTTGAGGAAATGGATGCAATGATGTACAAAATTGAGGGCGAGGACTTATACCTCATCGGTACATCTGAGCATTCAATGATTGGTAAATTCATTGACACAATCACACCTGAAAGCGAGCTACCTAAGACACTCACATCATACTCACCCTGCTTCAGAAAGGAAAAGGGCGCACACGGCATTGAAGAACGCGGTGTTTATCGTATTCATCAGTTTGAAAAGCAGGAAATGGTTGTTGTCTGCAAGCCAGAGGAATCAAAAATGTGGTTTGACAAGCTTTGGCAGAACACGGTTGATTTGTTCCGTTCACTTGACATTCCTGTAAGAACACTTGAATGCTGTTCAGGCGACCTTGCTGACCTTAAGGTTAAGAGTGTTGACGTTGAGGCTTGGTCACCAAGACAGAAGAAATATTTTGAGGTCGGCTCCTGCTCAAATCTTACAGATGCACAGGCAAGAAGACTTAAAATAAGAGTAAAGGGTGAAGACGGTAACTACCTTGCTCACACATTAAACAATACAGTAGTTGCTCCTCCGAGAATGCTTATAGCATTTTTGGAAAATAATCTTCAGGCTGACGGCTCTGTTCTGATTCCTGAAGCACTTCGTATGTATATGGGCGGCAAGGACAAAATTGTTCCGACAAAGTAATGACAATTGCACTTTTAATAACAGGTATTCTTATAATTGCAATCTTTTCACTGACTGTATTTGAGGATGTATTTAACGCCGGGAATATTGCAGGTATTCTCGGCGGAATATATATTACGGCTTTAGGGCTGATGTTTAACAGGATTAACCATACATTGTGGAACATTTTATTTGCCGCTGCAGCTCTCGGAATTGTCAGTGTTATAGCTCTGATGCGTTTTATTTATATCAAGGGCAAAACAAAAGCCTGCAATGAAAAGGTTATAATTGTTCTGGGCTGTCGTGTAAAATGGGACAAGCCAAGCCTTTCACTGATTAAAAGAGTTGACGCGGCATACGATTTTTTAATCAAAAATCCGAAAGCAATTGCAATTCTCAGCGGAGGTCAGGGCAATGATGAGGCAGTGAGTGAAGCTGCGTGTATGAAAAAGCTTTTACTTGAAAAGGGCATTGCTAAATCACGGCTGATTTTGGAAGATAAATCAACAACCACTGATGAAAATATTGCCTTTTCACTGAAACTGATTAACTCACTTGGACTTGATAAAAATGTTGCAGTTGCTACCAGTGAATATCATCAGCTCAGAGCATCTATGATTTGCCGCCGTTACGGACTGAAAACAGCACCGCAAAGTGCAAAAACAAAGCTGACTGTTCTGCACATATTTTTACTCCGTGAAATATTCGGAATCATTAAGGAATTGATTATCAATAAATAACTGTATACAAAAAGACACCGAAGAGAAAAATCTCTTCGGTGTCTTTTATTTCAATCAGTATTAATTGGTTGTCTGTGTATCTTCCTCTGTTGTTGACTCATAGGTAGTTGCTTCGCCATAACTGTTGTTATGAATTACCGCATAGCAGGGAACCAGACTTTCATTATAAAAACCATAAAGGTTGCAGTTTAAAATATCAACTCTTTTTTCAGCTAATACAACTGATGATCTGCCATAGAGCAGAGTCTGCAAATAATTTGCATCCTGTGGGAAGTCAGCCTTCCAGCACCATGCACCATAATATACACCGCCTGCACCCTTTTCATTGATTCTTGCATTCGGTACACTTGTCATATTAATATCATAGCTGAGCCAGCCCTGAGAAAGAGCATATTTTGATATAGAAATAATTTCGTTAGTGCTAAATCCTGTTTTAACATACGGAAGCAGCTTGTTCACAACCTTTAACAGTGTAACGGAACTGCCATCTCTGACACCGTTAAAGATTTCTGTAAGACAGATTTTCTGTCTGTCTGCTCTCATATTGTCACTGTCAAGCTTTCTTATTCTGCAGTAAGCAAGAGCCTGCTCACCTGTCAATCGCATTACACCGCTGTTACCCTCAAAGGCTTGCTCAATGGTAACATAGCCGTATCTTTCCTGATGATTATTGATTTCGTTAATCTCAGCAGATGTTATTTCAATATCAACACCGCCAAGCTCATCAACAATTCCTTCAAAGCTGTCAAAATTAACAATTACATAATCATCAATATCAATCTTGTACATCTTTTCAACGCAGTTAATGTAACAGCCTATGCCGCCCATTGCCATTGCGCCGTTGATTTTGCCGAACTCACCTGTGGTTTCATCACCGGGAACATTTTCCCAATATGCATAGGTGTCACGAAGAATGGATGTAAGTGTTATCTGCTTATTGTCGGTATTTATACTTACAATAATTGCAGCGTCTGCTCTTGTATCTTCTTCTAATATTTCATCCCCTCTGGTATCCTCACCAACCAGAAGAACATTGAGCACATGGCTTGATGAGCAAGGTGCACCGTTATAATACCAGGTTTTTATCATATCCTGCAGTGAAGAAAGGTGATCAGCATCAGTTTCATTGACTTCAGGGAAATTTTCAATCAGCTTGTCCATAGCTGTATAACGCTGCTCTGTTTTTGAAGCATTGTTATCATCGTCACTCACTGCATTAAGTGCCTTGTAAACATAAACGCCTGCACAGGCAGCGGCAATTAAAACAACAGCCAAAAGAACAATTATAACATTTCTGATAACCTTTCCCTTTTTTGTTTTAAAAAACTTTACCTTTTCTTTTTCCTGAATTTCAGTATCCAATTCATTGTTATCAGCAAAGGAAAGCAAATCAACAAAACCATTTTCACTGCCGCTTACGGTTTCTTCATCCTGCTGTTCCGATTCAGCCGACACAGTGCCTGCTTCTTCATCAGCCTTCGGCTCTGTTTCTGTCTTTATCTCAACAGGCTTTTCTTCCGTGAATACAACATCCTCTTTTCTTTTTTTCTCTTCTTCTTCAATACTGCTGTCTGTAATTCCGCTTTCGCTGCGAACATACAGATTGTCAAATTTCTTTTGCTCTTCAGCCTCTACAGCTTTACTCTCTTCAGGTTTATCATCCTTATTCGGTTTTTCGGCAGGAAGCTCACTGTTCTTCGTTTTTATTTCAAAAGACGGAGCTGATTCCTCTCTCTCCTGTTTTCTCTTTTTAACCTCGGAGAGAATATCGTCAATATTATAAGTTTCCTTCTCCATTCCATAACCCCTCTTTTTGATTCGCAACATCTTTTATAAACATAATAAAAGCATAATATTAGAAATTATATAACAACATTGTACAAAAAGCTACAAAAAAATCAATTTGTTAACAATTTTTTATTATTCATCCGTGTTTTCTGTGCTGTCTGCTGTTTCGTCTGAATCGGGAATTAATTCCTCTTCAGCCTCCACCGGCTTATCAACAACTGAAATTGTTGCAATCTTTTCACCATCGTTAACCTTCATTACCTTAACGCCCTTGCTTGGTCGCTGGAAGGTGGAAATCTGGTCGGCATTTGTTCTTATAATAATTCCGTCAGAGGAAATCATAATGACATCATTGTCATCACAAACAGGAGCAATCATAGCTACCTTACCGTATTGCTCTGTTCGGTAGTTGATGAGTCCCTTGCCTGCTCTTGACTGAATACGGTAATCGGAGAATTCACTCTTTCTGCCGTAGCCTGTTTCGGAAACCGTGAGCAGCGTAAAGCCCTCAAGCTTAACTGCAAAGCCTACTACATAGTCACCATCACCAAGCTGAATTGCTCTTACACCACGTGCGGTTCTGCCAATTAATCTTGCATCACTCTCTTTAAAGCAGATGCTCATTCCGTCGTGGGTAGCGACAATCAGCTCACGCTCGCCGTCTGTGATTTCAACCCAGCTAAGCTCATCGTCATCGTCAAGATTAATAGCAATAATGCCTGTTTTTCTGATATGGTCATACTGGTCGAGGGCTGTTCTTTTGATAATACCGTTTCTTGTCATCATACAAAGATAGGTGCGATCCTCTTCCTTAGGCACCTTAACCATTGCGCTGACCTGCTCACCGTTTTCAAGCGGAAGGATATTAACAACATTCATACCCTTGCTTGTTCTTGATGACTCGGGAATTTCATAGCCCTTAAGCTTAAATACCTTGCCTTTGTTTGTAAATATCAAAATCTGATCGTGCGTAGAACAGCTGAACATTGTTTTGGCAACGTCCTCCTCACGTCTGCTCATACCTGATATACCTCTGCCGCCCCTGTTCTGTGCCTTATAGGTGTCCACAGTCTGACGTTTCATATAACCTTTTTCTGTCAGGGTTAAAATGCAGTCCTCAACAGGAATTAAATCCTCATCATCCACATCGCCGCTGAAGGCAGAAATTTCTGTTCTTCTGTCATCACCGAATTTGTCAGCGATTGCTCTTGACTCAGCTTTGATAATTTCTGCAATTCTGATTTCATTTGCAAGAATATCGAGGAAATCCTTAATTCTTTCGTGAAGCTCGTTTAACTCATTTAAAATCTTTTCAATCTCAAGTCCAGCCAGCTGACCAAGACGGTATGCAACAATTGCACTTGCCTGCGGGTCATCAAAACCAAACCTGTCCATAATTGCCTGTTTTGCTTCAGCCTGTCCGCCCTTGCAGGCACGGATTGTTGCAATAACATCATCAACAATATCAATAGCTTTCGCAAGACCCTCTAAAATATGTGCACGCTCCTGTGCTTTTCTTAAATCAAATTCTGTTCTTCTTTTAACAATATCCTTCTGGAAAGCAATATATTTTTCAAGAATTTCTTTAAGTGTCAATACCTTTGGCACACCGTCATCAAGCGCAAGAAGTATTGCACCGAAGGTCACCTGCATATCTGTCATTTTATAGAGATTGTTCAGCACCACCTGTGCATTTGCATCTCTCTTGACAGTAACCTCAATATGCATACCTCGGCGGTCGGAATAATCCTGAACATCGGCTACGCCCTCAAGTCTTTTTTCCTTAACCAAATCTGCAATTCTTGTTATAAGTCTTGCCTTATTAACACCATAAGGAATTTCAGTTACAACAATTTTAAATCTGTCGCCTCGTGTTTCAATAATTTCCGCTTTGGCACGAACATAAATTTTGCCTCGTCCTGTGGCATAGGCTTCCTTTATACCGCGGGTACCCATAATAATACCTGCTGTCGGGAAATCAGGACCCTTGATATGTACCATCAAATCCTCAAGGCTTGCATCAGGGTTGTCAATCAGACAGCACATACCCTCAACAACCTCATGCATATTGTGGGGCGGAATATTTGTTGCCATACCAACAGCAATACCGGATGAACCGTTAACCAGAAGATTTGGAAATCTTGACGGCAAAACAGTAGGTTCCTTGCCGTTATCATCAAAGTTAGGTGCAAAATCAACCGTATCCTTCTTGATATCCTCAAGCATTTTCATGGAGATTTTGCTCATTCTTGACTCGGTATAACGGTATGCAGCAGGCGGATCACCGTCAACTGAACCAAAGTTACCGTGACCGTCAACCAAAGGATGACGCATAGAAAATGGCTGCGCAAGTCTGACCATAGCATCATAAACAGATGCATCACCATGCGGGTGATAATGACCCAGCACTTCACCGACAGTGGTTGCACACTTTCGGTAAGGATTGGTAGGGTAAAGATTGTTGTCATACATTGCATAAAGAATTCTTCTGTGAACAGGCTTCAAGCCGTCACGAACATCAGGCAATGCACGCTGCACAATAACACTCATTGAATAATCAAGGAATGCCTTTCTGATTTCTGTACTGATTTCAACATCTACGATTTTTTGATTGTCATAACGAATTTCATTATTATCCATTAAAATTCCTCCGCTGCCATAACGGCATTAGGTTATTTCATATATACATAGTTTCTGTTATTTTTAATACTGCTGAATACCTGCTGTTTCATTTCATCGGGAATATATTTTTTAGGCAGTATCTTTGCCTCCATTCCTATATAAAAGAAAAAATAGTCCTGATTTTCAACAACTGCACGCATTATAGAATACGGATATATCATTATAATGCCTGCTTCATTTTCTTTTGGTATATTTTTGATTTCAACAGCATTGCTGTCAATTGTAATTTCGGCTTCTCCTAAATATCCACGGTCCATTGCCAAATAAATTTTTACTTTCTTTTTTATTATTGAATAATTATATAAAACATAAAACAAAATAGAAATCACAGCAGCACAGACACTTCCGATAAGAAAAACAGGCTCTTTTGCCGCGATATAATTATAAACACCTATAACAATAAAACACGACATCATCGCAATTGTTCCGGGCAAAAATCTTCTTTTTAACTGCATTCTTTCAAAAAAAAGATAATCCTGTTCACTGAGAGAATATCTGAATTTATTTTTCATTTTCTTCCCTCCTCAACTTTAACATTTTTTTGAAGAGCACAAATAATAGCATCCAGCTCACTGCCTTTGTATCTTTCCAGACTGATTACAAACAAGCCCTTTCTGTATGTAGGCAGAATAATCAGGCTCTGTCTTTCCTGCTTAACAGCATATATACTCTGCCAGGGAACAAACATTTTTTCATAGCTGTTAATAAATTCAATGCCTTCCTCATAAAGCACAGCCGTCTGCTCACCTGCTAATATAGGTGAACTGTTAAATTGTGACACAATACTTTTTTTCTGCATAAAACTATTAAAAATCAAAAATCCTGCAAACAGAAAAAGGTAAAATAGAAAGAAATATTCCTTTATATATATTGACAAGCATAAAAATACCGCCAACAAGGGAAACAGTAAAATGATTTTTTTATTATTTCGGTTATTCTTTTTTAATTTGTATTTCCAGCCCTCATAAAATTCATCGGCTGTCATTTGAAAGGTTAGTTTTGTCATAATTTATTTGATATTTTCGGGCGGATAATATCCGCCCCTACGAATCTAATTTTTATTTAAAATCACATATTAGATAATAACATTTATTATACATCTAAATTCTGTACAAACTTTGCGTTCTTTTCTATAAATTCACGGCGTGGCTCAACATTATCTCCCATTAAAATTGAGAAATTCTCTGAAGCTCTTTGTGCATCCTCAATTGTAACTCTCAGCATTGTTCTGAACTCAGGGTCCATTGTGGTTTCCCAAAGCTGTTCAGGGTCCATTTCACCAAGACCTTTGTATCGCTGAATGTCACAGTCACCGCCGTATTCTTTTATTATCTCATCTCTCTCCTCATCACTGAAAGCATAGGTAAATTTTTTACCCTTTGCTACCTTGAAAAGAGGAGGCTGGGCAAGATAAACATAGCCCTGCTCGATAATCTGCGGCATATATCTGAAGAAGAATGTTAGAAGAAGTGTTCTGATATGTGCACCATCCACATCGGCATCCGCCATAATGATGATTTTATGGTACCTCAGCTTGCTGATATCAAAATCATCACCGATACCTGTGCCAAGTGCCATTACAACAGGAACAAGCTTTTCATTGGTGATAACCTTGTCCACTCTTGCCTTTTCAACATTCAGCATTTTACCCCAAAGCGGGAGGATTGCCATATGCTCTCTGTCCCTGCCTTCTTTTGCAGAGCCGCCTGCAGAGTCACCCTCGACGATATAAATTTCACATTTTTCAGGCTCCTTGCTTGTACAATCGGCAAGCTTGCCCGGCAGTGAATTGCTTTCAAGGGGTGATTTGCGTCTTGCATTTTCTCTTGCTTTTCTTGCTGCCTCTCTTGCACGGGATGCATCAAGTGATTTATTAATAAGTGTTTTTGCTACAGACGGATTTTCCTCAAAATAGGTCATCAGCTTTTCGTAAAGCATAGAGGATACCAAGCCTGTAATATCCGTATTACCAAGCTTGCCTTTAGTCTGTCCCTCAAACTGTGCTTCCGTCAGCTTAACAGAAATAACTGCGGTAATACCCTCACGGACATCCTCACCGCTGAATTTTTTATCACTGTCTTTCAGTATTCCGAATTTTTTGCCGTAATCATTGAATACTCTTGTCAGTGCTGTTTTAAAGCCTGTTTCGTGGGTACCGCCGTCAATTGTATTAATATTATTTGCAAAGGATAAAAGTGTTTCATTATAGGAGTCGGTATAGCAGAGTGCAACCTCGGCACTTCTGTCACCCTTAGTGGTAGAAAGGTGAATTACCTCTTCCTGAATTGGATTCAAACCACGGCTTGTATTGATATATTCAACAAAGGAGCGTATACCGCCCTCATAGCAGAATTCTTCACTGATTTGCTCTTCAGGGTCATCATTTCTTCTGTCACTGAGTGTAATGGACAAGCCTGCATTCAAAAATGCCTGCTCTCTGAGTCTTCTTGCTAAAATGTCATATTCATAGGTTGTGGTTTCCTGAAATATGTCAGCGTCTGCTTTAAATCTGATTAAAGTTCCGTGACCGTCAGCATCACCGATAATATGTAAATCATTAACAGGTACACCGCGTTCAAATTTCTGGGAATAGATATGACCGTTCTGTGTTACCTCAACCTCAAGCCACTCACTGAGTGCATTAACAACAGACGAGCCGACACCGTGCAGACCGCCTGATACCTTGTAACCCGAGCCGCCGAATTTACCGCCTGCGTGAAGAACAGTAAGTACAACCGTTACGGCAGGCAGTCCTGTTTTTTCATTAATACCTGTTGGTATACCACGACCGTTATCACGCACCTGAATAATATCACCCGGCAGAATATCACATTCAATATGTGTACATACTCCGGCAAGTGCCTCGTCAATTGAGTTATCCACAATCTCATAAACAAGGTGATGCAGTCCTCTCGGTCCGGTTGAGCCAATGTACATACCCGGGCGCTTTCTTACAGCCTCAAGTCCCTCAAGCACCTGAATATCTTTAGCAGAATATTCCTCGGTAACAACAGTATCCATATCCTCTTCTTCTAAATTTGTTTTCAATTCTTCACTCATAAAGTAAAACTCTCCTTATTTACACCTTTTTAACAGCGTTGCTGTGTTAAGGGGGCAAACATAAATCTTATCCCTGCAAACTATAAAGCTTTTCGGAAGCTCATAATTTACATAAATTACCTTTTTATCCTTTTCGGCTTTTGATAGATAATCCCTTGTTGCTTTATTAACGGTTGATGTATCCATATCAAAAATGCCGATAATATCCTTTGTACTTATTGCAATATCACCGCCAAGATAAATATACATTAAACAAGCCCTCCATTTTGAATATGAAAGGTCTTGCCCTCTTTTAATCTTAAAACCGTGTTTGCATCACAGCAGGTTATAAATACCTGCCAGTCTTTTATATGATTTAATATATAATCCTGTCTTGAAATATCAAGCTCGCTCATAACATCATCAAGCAGTGCCAACGGCTCGTCCTCTGTCATTTCACGCAGAAGGCTTGCTTCTGCAAGCTTAAGTGCCAAAACACAGGATCTTTGCTGACCCTGTGAGCCAAAGCTCCTTGCACTTCTGCCATTAATCAATATTTCCATATCATCACGGTGAGGACCTATTGTTGTAATTCTGTTCATAATATCATTGCTTCTGTTATTATCAAAAGCAAACATCAGCTGTTTCTGAATTTCATCAATAGTCAGACCGCTGTAAGCAAAGGGTCCTTTCAATATTAAATCAATATCCTCTTTACCTGATGAAAGACCGTCAAATATATCCTTGGCAAAGGGCAGCAGCGTTTCAATATATTTCTGCCTTTGATATATAATTTTTGCACCGCTGATTGCCAGATTTTTATCCCAGATATACAGCATATCCAAAAGGCTGTTGTTTTTGGCAGCATCCTTAAGGAGCATATTTCGTTGACTAAGGCTTCTGTTATAATCCTTTAAAACATTTCTGTAATTAAATTTTAGCTGACAAAGTGCATTATCAATGAATTTTCTGCGTTCAATCGGTCCATCCTTAACCATAGACAGATGAACAGGCGAAAATATAACTGCCTTAAGCTCTTCGCCAAGTGCAACAGCACTTTTCTTTTTAATACCATTCAGGCTTGCACTGCGTTTATTTTGAATTAAAATCTGTGCATTCTGCTGTCTTGATTTATTTTCAAAATCAATTTTCAGGCTGGCAAATTCATTATCAAACTTAACAAGCTCCTTATCCTTAACACCGCGAAAGCTTTTGCTGCCTGTAAAAAGATAAATTGCTTCAATTAAATTTGTTTTGCCCTGTGCATTTTCACCGTAAATGATATTTACATCTTCAAAATCTAAATTTAATTTTTCAATATTTCTGAAGCCTTCAATAGCAATTGAATTAATTTTCATTTTTTATATGATAATCGGTACTGAATATTGAAACAGTGTCACCGTGTCTTACCTTTTTACCTCTTGCAGTGCAGACCTCATCATTAATTTTAACAATGCCGTCATTTATGAACTGCTTTGCCTGACCGCCTGTTTCAGCTATTCCTTTAAATTTTAAGAATGAATCAAGTCTGATAAAATCAGTATTTATCAAAACCTCTTCACTTTTTCTTTTTGCTGCATTAACCTTAATTTTCATTTTTAAGCCTCATCGGAAGAACTAAGAATAAAAAGCTGTCGTCATTGATAGGCATTACCTTAGCAGGGCTTACTGCACTGTTCAGCTCAATTTTAACCTGATCTGTATCAGCAGCATGGAGTGCATCCAAAATAAATTTTGAATTAAAGCCGATTTCTACTCTGTCACCGCTGACATTAGCGTGTGTGTAGTCAACAACACGACCAAGGCTTGATACAGTTGAAACTCTCATTTCATCATTGTCAAACAGACATCTGATTGGATTTTTCTTATCATTTTCAATAACAGGCAAGGTTCTTTCAATACAATCAATAGCGTCGCCTGTGTTAATTAAAACTGTTGTTGTTGCAGTTTTAGGAATAGCTGCATTGTAATCCAGAAAATCACCGTCAAGCAATCGGCTGATAATACTGTAATTTTCAACATCAAAAACAATATGTCTTTTGCCAACACTGATAGATACGTTCTTATCACTTTCAGCACCCATTAATTTGATTAATTCACGAATGGTTTTTTTAGGAACAATAAAGCTGATATCCTCACCATCGTACTGAACCGTTTCTGTTCTTACAGCAAGTCTGTAGCCGTCAACACCGATTAATTTTAACTGATTTAATGTCATTTCAAATTTTAAACCTGTGTGAACAGGCTTTGATGATTCATTATCAGCAACGGCAAATAAGGTCTGTGAAATCATACCCTGTAATACAGATTCATTTAAAAACAGAGGATAACCGCCTGAAACAGACGGAAGCTCAGGATAATCGTCTGCATCAATACCCATAATATTATACTGTGCAGCACCGCTTATAATGGATACGGATGTACCGCTGATATCAAAGGTAACATTGCCGTCAGGAAGCTTTCTTATAATATCACTGATTACCTTTGCATTAATTACAATTGCACCGGGTTCTACAACATTTGCCTCAAGTGTTGTATTGATACCAAATTCAAAGTCATAGCCTGTCAGACTAAGGGTATCAGATCCGCATTCAATGAGTATACCCTCAATGGTAGGAATTGTAACCTTAGTGCTTACTGCTCTCATAACATTTGAGCATGCTTCACTTAATGCCTTTGTATTACAGGTAAATTTCATTTTTTCATCCTCCGTCTATCATAGAATATTGACTTTTAGTAGTAGTAATATATGGTGTGGAAATTGTTAAAAACTCTCATACACACCATAATTACACTAAAAATCAGTGATTTTTTTCATAAATTAAATTGTTTAAAAAATGTGTATATTGTGTAAAACTATTTTTTTCAACAATCTTTTTAAAAACTTTTATGTGTAAAAGGAAAAAAGTGTTGAAAATTATTGTTCACTTTTAATGTTATTAATAATATCATTAACCTGTCTTGCAAGCTTTGAATTTTCTGCCATTTCCTTTTCTATCTGTTCAATATTATACATTACTGTGGAATGGTGCTTGTTGAATTCTTCACCGATATCCTCATAGCTCATATTTGTAACCTTTCTTACAACATAAAAGGTAATTTTTCTTGCGTGTGAGATATTGGCTTTTTGAATTTTGCTGTATATATCCTCAACAGCAATGCCTGTTGTGCGGCTTACCTCATTCACAATTCGCTGAATGGTTACAGGCAGCGGCTGTGTATCCTCCATTACTACCTTAATCACATTCTGGGCAAGTGCAACGGTAGGCTCAAAATCATTGATATTTTTAAGAGAATATAATTTTTTAGTTACACCCTCAAGCTGTCTGATATTGGATTTGATTTTTTCTGCTATGTAGTTGACAACAAGCTCGTCAATTTCAAAATTAAGGGATTTTGCTTTTCTTTTGATAATTTCACAGCGTGTTTCAAATTCAGGGGGCTGAATATCAGCCAAAAGTCCGTCCTCAAAGCGTGATTTTAGTCTGTCAGTAATGGACTGAATATCCTTCGGCGGTCGGTCCGAGGTTAAAACAACCTGCTTTCCGCTGTAAACAAGAGCATCAAAGGTGTGGAAAAATTCCTCCTCCGTTGAGGTCTTACCTGAAATAAACTGAATATCGTCTATTAAAAAAACATCAATATTATTTCTGTATTTATTATGAAATTCATCAATTGTTTTGTTCTGCAGTGCCTGATAAAATTCGTTGGCAAATTCTTCAGCCCTTATGTACATTATGTTCATATCGGGAAAATTTTTTTCAATCTCGTGACAGATTGCATTTAAAATATGTGTTTTGCCAAGCCCTGAATTACCATAAATAAATAATGGGTTATAATTGCTCATTGAATTTGTGCCCATTCGTGAGCCGGGGTCACTGGCAACTGCCTTGGCTGCAGCATAAGCAAATCTGTTGCTTGCACCAACTATAAAATTTTCAAATGTGAACTGTCTGTTTTTATAATCCTCAAGGTGCTTATCAATATCATTATTATTTATATCTGATGAAGTATTCTGACTTACAGATGTTTCGTCACAAACATAATTTATTTTAACAGGAAAGCCGAGAACGGCAAGAAAAGCTTCCTGAAACATATCGCTGTAAACGGATGAAACAATATTTTTATGCATTGTTTTGGGGCAGTGAATTGTAACTGCTCCGTTATCAAAGGTATCCGAGCTGTCAAGGCTTACTGTTTTTATCCAGAGTGTGAATGCTGTTTCACTTACACGTGTCTTAAAATAATCAAGCACAGCTTCCCATATATCATTAATGGATTCCATACAAACCTCCTTAATTTTTTTATCTATATTAAAACAAAAAGATGCAGAATAAACCACTCTAATCTGCATTATATCAGTTTTTAATAATTAAATCAATATTAAATATTAAAAAATATATATTATTTAATATATCTAAATATATATAATATATAAATTATAGTAATTTTTGTATATTCATAAATTTACAATTATAAAGTAATATTTACTTGTAAAATAAAATGACCTATTGTATAATGATTTTTCAGGGAGGTGCGAAATGAGAATTTTTAAAAACAGAGGCGACATATATTTTTCAAAATCAAATAAAGAAAAGTCAACAGAGCAGAAAATTCTGATTATTGCACTTGCTGTTATCCTTATTTTTACAATAATTTTTGTGCTTGTATTAAGCATAAAAAATGATTTCAGTGCAAAAAAGTTTTTTGAACCTGAAAATCTGAATGTCACAAATCAGATAGCTGTTGATGACAGTGACGGCACAGAGGTGCCGGAGGTCAGCGGAAAACGCAACTTTATCACACTGGTTCATAAGGATGATGAGCTTTTATTTACGGCACTGGTTCAGGTTGATATGGACAATAAATCCTATAAGACGGCATTGCTGAAGGCTGCTACTGAGATTGACGGAAATAATCTTAATGAAATATTCAAATCCTCAGGTGCTGAAAATGTGAAAAAAGCAATTGACACTTATATCGGTACGGATTTTGATTATTATATTTCAATGGAAAGTGCTGATTTTGAAGAATTTTTCAATGAGCTGGGAAGTATTAATTATCCGATATTAAATGATATCAAGTACAGGGAAAATGACAGTCCTGTAACCTATTCATTAAAAATAAATTCAGGTGAGCAGAATATTGACGGAAAGCATTTCATTAATTTGATAAGATATTATCTTGATGCAGAAAACAGCTCATCACAGGCAAGCGAGCTGCTCCTTGCAAGCCTTTCACAGCAGTTGAACAGCGAAAATGCACAAATCAGTGAAAAGCTTTTCAGAGAATTTGTTTCATTGTCAGACACAAATATATCCGTGCGTGATTTTTCACTTGCAGGTGACAGACTCAGTGTTATCGGCAATGATCTGGTAGCAATGGGTGTTTATAACGCACAGGCAGGCTATGACGGCAACAGGCTGACGGATGACAGCTTAAAAAAGATAAAGGGTTATTTTGTTAAATAAAAAAAGCGGTGATTTTATGGATAAAGAAAGAATTGAAAAGGCAGTAAGAGAAATTCTGATTGCAGTGGGTGAAGACCCTGACAGAGCAGGACTGCTTGAAACACCACGCAGAGTGGCAAATATGTATGAGGAATTATTTGCAGGACTCAGTGAAGACCCCCATCAGCATTTGAAATTTTTTGATGAAAAGTCAAATGATGAGCTTGTTATTGTAAGGGATATTCCCTTCAGCTCAATGTGTGAGCATCACTTATTGCCGTTTGTGGGTAAGGCGCATATTGCTTACATTCCGAGCGATAACAAAATAATCGGTCTTTCAAAGCTTGCAAGAATTGTTGATAACTTTGCAAAAAAGCCACAGGTGCAGGAAAGGCTCACCCACGATATAGCTGATTTTTTAAATGATAATTTAAGTCCTAAGGGTGTTGCTGTTATCATTGAGGCAGAGCATATGTGTATGTCAATACGTGGAGCAAAGGCTTCAGGCTCACAAACACAGACCTCCGCACTCAGGGGAATACTCAGAAATGATGCACGTTCAAGAGCAGAGGTACTGGCTTTGCTTAATAAATAATGCAGAAAGAATAATATATGATTTGGAATTGCAGAAACAAACAGCTTGAATATGGTGACAAGGTGCTTGTAATGGGCATTGTCAATGTTACGCCTGACAGCTTCAGCGACGGCGGTGAGCATTTTTCCGTACCAGATGCGGTTGAATGTGCTCTACGTCTTGAGGCAGAGGGTGCTGATATTATCGACATTGGCGGTCAGTCCACAAGACCCGGTCACACACCTGTAAGTGATATGGAGGAATGGGCAAGGCTTGAGCCTGTTTTAAAAGCACTTGACGGGAAATTATCTGTTCCCGTTTCGGTTGATACATATTATCCCCTTGTGGCTGAAAACGCCCTTAAATCGGGTGCAGACATCATAAACGATGTCAGTGGTGTAATATCTCGGAAAATGGCGGAAATCGTCAAATTTCACCGTGCAGGCTGGATTTTAATGCATAACGGTGCAGGCACACCTGATGATGTCAGGGATTTTTTTGAAAAATCGGTTGAGGAATGCTTAAAGCTCGGCATTGATAAATCACAGCTATGCCTTGATATGGGTATAGGCTTCGGTAAAAGCTATGAGGAAAGTATGTTCCTTCTTGCAAATGTAAGCAGATATAAAATTGACGGTTTTCCTCTCCTTCTCGGCACATCAAGAAAAAGAGTGATCGGTCAGGGCAGTGAGCAGGATAATCCTAAAGAGCGTGTTTACGGCAATATAGCTGCCGATACAGCGGCAATTTTAGGCGGTGCCGATATCATTCGTGTTCACGATGTAAAAAATGAAAAGCAGGGCATTTTAATGGCTCAGAATATGAAAGGTTTTATTTTGTAATGGATAAAATTTTAATTCGTGATTTAAAGATATTTGCATATCACGGTGTCAATCCCGAGGAAAAGGAAGAGGGTCAGCATTTTGTTTTTGATATTGATATGGATGTCAATATGACAAAGGCGTGCCACAGTGATAAGGTTGAGGATACCGTAAGCTATGCAAAGGTCATAAAAACCGTTACACGTGTTGTAACAGAAAAAAAATATGATTTGCTCGAAAAGGTTGCACAGGTGACAGCAGATGCAATACTCAGTGAATATCCCGACATATTTAATGTTCTTATTACTCTTAAAAAGCCTGAAGCACCGATGAAAGCCGATTTCGGCTGGGTTGGGGTTCAGATATTCAGAGAAAGGTAAAAACGGCACTGACGTGCTGTAAAGCGTTATGGAATATATTTTAAGTGTGGGTACGAATATCGGCGACAGAAAAGCCAATATTGATAAATGTATAAATTGTATCAATCTTCTGCCCTATACAGATGTTGTTAATCAGTCAAGAATTTATGAAACTGAGCCTGTGGGCTACGCAAGACAGGAAAATTTCTATAATATTATTTTAAAGGTTGAATCCATCTTTGAGCCGCACGAAATGCTTGGTGCGTGTCTGGGCATTGAGGCAGGCTTCGGCAGACTGCGGACTGTCCGCTATGGTCCGAGGATAATTGATATTGATATTATTTTTGCTGAAAATGAAAAAATTGAAAGCAGAAATCTTCTTGTTCCGCATCCGAGATACAGCGAAAGACGCTTTATTCTTGAACCGATGCTTGACCTGTTCCCTGACGGAATGGTTTACGGCACAAATATAATGCCGTTTATTGAAAAGCTTGAGGGTCAGGATGTATTTCCTATTGAAGAATAAATTGAAAAGCCGACAAAATGGAAAATTAAGTTTTCCGTTTTGTCGGCTTTTTGTCTATATATAACATTTTTATGATTCAGTGGATTTAATATTACGGATAATAATATCCGCAATATCTTCTATACTTTCCCTGCAATCCCTTTTCAGCCATTCCATTACCAGTGCAATAATTCCGTTTATGTAAAATGCCATTGTATAATGCCGTTCGTTTTCGGGAACATCAAACCGCATTAAAATCGGGCTGAATACACATTCAAATAATTTTTTATAGTTTTTGTCAAGCTGCAGTGTACCCGAGTGTAAAACAGCAGTCTGAAACAGCTTTTTGTTGTCCTTAATATAAGAAAGATACGGAATAATATAATCAGGCTTAATGAACATAAGCTCATCAAGGGGTGAATTATTTATTTTTGAACCGATATCATTTTCAGAAAAATATTTAAGAAAACCGTTTGACATAAATGCAACGCTTTCATCCAGCAAATCTGCCACCGTTTCATAATGCAGGTAAAAGGTTGAACGATTGACCCCTGCTCTTTTGCAGATATCCTTAACTGTAATATATTCAAAATCTTTTTCGGCAAGCAAATCCAAAAATGCTTTGTCCATTTTGACTGCTGTATTAAAATATTTACTCTCGGATTTATTCAAAGCCTTCTCCTTTTAAAACACGGTTTTAATCATTTTCACTGATTTCTTTTGCAAGCGCAACAATTTCAAAAGCATATTTATTCTTACCCTTTTTCAATAGCTTTTTGTAAATGGGGTAATTTATGCTTACGCCTGCAATTCCGATGATACCTATAATAATGCCCAAAACCATTGATATTGTGCCGTTTAAATCAAACTGATTCATACAAAGGCACATACCTACGCCAAGCACCAAAGCACTGATAATGCCAAAGGTGTAAGCAAATATATTTGCAGGTCGTTTTGCCTTGTTGTCAAGCTTTCGCAGTGCAACAACCTTAGAGGTTTCTTTCGGTGCGTATTCCTTTGCAATGGATTCTGCATAAATTTTGTCTGTGTTCATAAAAAAACAACTCCTTATCTTTTGATGTCTTCATTATACCGGAGTTGCTTTTTTATCTGAACAACACAAATTTACTTTTTTGTTGTTTTCAGCCTAATATTTATTTTATATGTTACCGAGTGCATGGATTACCTGCTTTTTGTATTCTAAAAATTCAGGTGTTAAATTAAATTCTCTGTTTCTCGGTTTTGGTTGATTAATTCTGATTTCATCGGTTATTTTTCCCGGCTTGCCTGACAGAATTAAAATTCTGTCGGAAAGCAGAACCGCCTCATCAATATCGTGGGTTATGAAAATCGTTGATAAATCAATCTTTTCCATTACTGACAGATACCAGGAATGCATGGCTCCCTTTGTGATTGTGTCCAGTGCACTGAAGGGCTCGTCAAGGAGTGCAACACCGTTTGATGCCAGATAAGTTCTGAGCAGTGCTGCTCTCTGACGCATACCGCCTGAAAGCTGTGCAGGGTAATAATTTTCGGTGCCTTCAATACCGAACTCGGCAAAGTGTGCCAGTGCACATCCTCTCGCAGCTGTTTTCTTTTTGCCTGAAAGCACAAGGGGCAGTGACACATTATCCACAATTTTTTTATATGGCAGAAGTAAATCCTTTTGCAGCATATAGCTGATTTGACCGGGCTTGCCGCTGATGTCCTCACCCTGCAGAATAATCTGACCGCTGTCAGCCTTATCTATTCCTGAAATACAGTTGAACAGCGTTGTTTTGCCTGCACCGCTTACACCCAGCAGGGACACAAGCTCACCCTTGTTAAGGGTGAGGCTTACGTCCTCAATGATTCTGTTTTCGCCAAAGCTTTTTGTAATATTTTTAACAGATAAAATTTCCATAATTATGATAAATAATCGTTTGAAAAACCAACGTTGTTGCTGATATCCTTTTCAACCAGCTTATTGTCGTAGAGCCAGCTGTAAAAACCGTTCCAGCGTGCAGGATCAATGTATCCCCATTTTTCAGCATCGGCAATATACTGCTGTGAAATCCATTCCTGGCTTTCATAAACAAGCTCTTCACTGCCTACAAGTGACTTTGTGTCATCTGAATGAATGAGAATATCTGCAGACTCTTTCGGATTAGACACTGCATATTCATAGCCCTTTTTGGTTGCTTCAAGGAAAGCCTTTGCAGCTTCGGGGTTAGAATTTAAAAATTCATTGTTTGCAACCAAAACAGGTGTGTAATAGTCAAACACCGGGTCAATATCCTTGAAATAGAAGAAGTCAGTTTCAATGTTATTAACCTCTGCGTTGATTCCGCCCCAGCCGTAGAATATCCAGATTGCGTGATTGGGATTCTGCTTGATATCCTGTGCGTCGTCGGTAACTGTGTTCGGAATTTTATTAACCTTGTTCCAATCACCGCCGTCTTTTGTAACAACAGATTCCAGTGTAGCAAGCTCAATGGGTGAATCCCAGGTGAGATATGTTTTTCCTGCTAAGCCTGATGGCTTGTCCATACCCTGACCCTTTAAGGACATTATACCCGATGTGTTGTGCTGCAGGAGTGCAGCAACAGCGGTAACATCAAGAGGGGTATCGGATGTTAATGCTGCAGCCAGAATATCCTGAAAATCCACTGCAAACTGTGCCTGACCTGCGGCACAGGCTTGTGTTGCACCGTTTTCAGGCGGCTGAACGATTGTTACGTCAAGACCTGCCTCCTCATAGTAGCCCTTTTCAAGAGCAACAAACATACCTGTGTGGTTTGTATTTGGTGTATAGTCAAGACAAACGGTTATAGCTGTTTTTTCTTTGTTATCCTTGTTATTACTGTTTGCTTCCTTGTCTGTTTTACTGCATGCAGCAAGGCTGATAATAAAAGCTGCAGCAAGAACAAGGCAAATCATTCTTTTTTTCATATCTGTTTTCCTTTCACTTTTTTCTGTTCCCATGGCATAGCAATGTGCTGCAATACAGAAACGATTGCAATAAGCAAAAGGCTCACTGCTGAAATGAACACAATAACAGCAAACATCTTGTCAAAGGCATATGCCTTTTTAACCCTTGTCATATAAACACCAAGTCCCTCAAAGCCGCCAAGCCATTCGGAAATAACAGCCCCTACAATTGCATAGGAGGCAGATATTTTAAGCCCTGAAAAAAAGGCACCTGCAGCAGACGGGAGCTTGATATGTCTGAATATTTGTAATCTGCCTGCACCCATTGAACGCATCATATTAATCTCGTCCCTGTCGGCATTTTCAAAGCCGTTTAAAAGACCGATGGATATGGGGAAAAAGGTGGTGATTACAACAAGGGTAATTTTTGGCGCCATTCCAAAGCCCATCCACAAAACGAGCAGAGGAGCAATTGCAATGGTGGGTATAGTCTGCGTTATAACCAATATAGGATAAATTGCTTTTCTCAGAAAGCGAAATCTGTCCATTAAAGCAGCAACAATAAATGCCAGCACAATACCGATGCCAAGCCCGTAAATTGCCTCCTGCAGGGTAACTGCTGCCTGTTTTAGCATTACCGAAAAATTGTCGATAAATGCCCTTGCAACATCAAGGGGTGACGGCAGCATATATGCAGGAACAATCTCAAAGTTATTGCATAAAAACCATATTAAAATAATTACGGCAACTGCAACAACAGGGGCAAGCTTATTCGTGATGCTTTGATACTTTTTTGTCAATTGTTAAAACCTCGCCGTCAGGTGTGTAAACTACCTTGATATAAGCACTTACGCTTTCACAGCCTGCGTTGATTGCAACCTTCTGACAGTTTGCGGCAATCTCCATAAGCTGATCGTAGCTGTCACCCTCAATAGTTGTTTCAAATGGACCGACATAACAGTTTAAGCCTGAGCTTTTGATGTAGGCAATAACCTCATCCACAATTCTGATAAGCTCATCTTCGCTGTCAACTTGTGGTAAAACCTGAATTGCTATACTTGCTTTCATAATCTTTCTTTCCTTTCTGAAGATTCTTAATAAATCAAAATAAAAAACACCCCTATACACAGATAGGGGTGCAGTAATGTCATATATCTCGTCTAACACCGTCCATACTAATGCTCGGCTTAGAGGGTATAATCTCAGCCGCTTTTTAGAGCAAAAGCAGCACCCCTGACTTATTAAGTTAGATACATTATAATACTGTTTTTTTTCTTTGTCAATGATTTTGTCATTTTTCAAAAGGATATACCAAATGCATTTGTCGGCGGCATTCATCCATAATTTCCATACAGGCTCTTGTTGCGGAGAATGGGATGTACTCCGACTCCGTTTTGCCTGATTTTATTTCTTCTGCGACTCTTGTAAATTCTGTCAGGTAATCCGTTTTACCATTATAAACACTTTTGCCATTTCTGTTTTTCAGTATAGCCTTTGACGCCATATGGAAAAATGCAGGCAGACTGATTTCACCTGCACTGCCTTTTATAAGACAGTTTTCTTTAAGGGTGCAAAGGGACATATTCAGTGTGCATTTGAAAGTATCGTATGTAAGAACAACGGTTTCCTTAATATCAATTCCGTTTTTCAATGTGCCCTTGCAGGTGATGCTTTTCGGTACACCGAAAAGATTATAACAGTATGTTATGGGATAAATGCCGATGTCAAGCAGTGCACCGCCTGCTGTTGAGGGCGTTAATACCCTTGAGTTTTTCGGCATTAATATACCGGGGAACGCATAGTTAATGGTTACATCCTTTATTTCACCGATGGCTTTTGTGTCTGCCCATTCCTTGACCTTCAGTGCTACATCGGAGAACCAGGTCCACATTGCTTCACAAAAATACACCTGTGTTTTTTGGGCGGTATCAATTAAAAGGTCAACATCCTTTGTTGTTACGCCAACGGGCTTTTCACAGAGCACAGGCTTGCCAAGCTCCATTGCCCTGACGGCATAATCAACGTGTGCTGTGTGAGGTGTTGCAATGTACACGCCGTCAACATCATCCCTGTTAACTGCTTTGTCAAAATTATCAAAAGCCTGTGCATTGTATTTATTTGCAAAATCAATTGCTTTGTCAAAATTTCTGCTGTAAACGGAGGTTATAACGTGATTTCCCTTAACAATTTCCTTTGCGGTCGAATTTGCAATATTGCCGCTGCCGATATATGCCCATCTGAATTTGCTCATAGTCTTACTCCTTTAATATTCTTATAACAGAATTATATCAGTTCGTAATATATGTTGCAATAGAATAAAAAATCCTTAAACCTAAAAATGGTTTAAGGATTTTAAAATTAATCGTTTTCAAGCAGACCTTTATAGAATTCACAGTAATCCTGTCTGTTGTCTGCGGTGAAAGCCATAGCCTCACGCGGATGGCGGTTGAGCTGACCTGTCAGCATATACTGAACATCATAGCCCCATACAACACCGCTTTCCTTAAGAGGAATAATATACTTTTCAAGGAAGGTGAGCAGGCTGTAAAGATTGTATTTTGGATTTTTAAGGAAGCCTAAAAGCAGCTCCATTGCACAGTTTCCTGCACCTCTGCCCATACCTGATGCAGTAGCATCAAGATAGGATACGCCGTATGACATGGTTTCAATGGTGTTTGCAAATGCAAGATTCTGGTTGTTGTGAGCGTGGAAGCCGATTGCCTTGCCGTATTTGTCACCGATTTCAAGATACTGCTTTGCAAGCTTTCCTGCATTTTCAGGGTAGAGTGAGCCGTAGCTGTCAACAAGATAGATTACGTCAACACTGCTGTCACCCAGCATTTCAAGTGCAGCCTCAACCTGCTCGCTGTTTGCCTGGCTGATTGCCATAATATTGCAGGTGGTTTCATAGCCAAGGCTGTGGAAGTGCTCAATCATTTCGATTGCAGCAGGAATCTGATGAATATAGCAGGCAACACGCACCATATCAATAACGCTTTCGCTTTTTGGTACAAAGTCATCCTTGTAATCACATCTGCCCACATCTGCCATAACCGCAATTTTCATATCACTGATGTTGTCACCGACGATGGAACGCAAATCTGCTTCGTCGCAGAATTTCCATTTTCCGAAATCCTTTGGGTCAAACAGATTTTTTGAAGCACGATAACCGAACTCCATATAGTCAACGCCTGATTTTATATTGGATTTATAAAGCTCTGTAACAAATTCATCCGTAAATTCAAAATTGTTGCAAAGACCGCCGTCACGAATGGTTGCGTCAAGCACTTTAACGTCCTTACGAACGGACATCAAGTTACCTTTTCTGCTGTTCATAATTATAACCTCACTTAACTTTATTACTTTAAAGTCCCAACACTTTAAAGCGGATTAGTGATATTATAGCAGACCTTTCCTCCAAAATCAAGTATAAAATGCTAAAGCTCCGATATTTTTCGTATCGGAGCTTTTGTCAAAGTATTTATTTAAGAACAACTGTTGTAACTGATTTTGCAGGAATAATTGTAAGCATACTGCTCAGCTTATCAGCACTGAATGTGCTGGACTGATATTTTTCAAGATTACGACCTGCATCGGTTACATAAGATTCAAAAGAACTTGCCTGAGAATTACTGCCCGGGTTAATATATGTATACTCATCCGTGTCTGAATTATTGATGTAAACAATAACGATTGAGCCGTCGGGATTAACATAAGCAGACTGCTCAATATAATTGATTTTGTCGTCACCATAGGTCTTTTCTGTTTTCAGATTTTTTCCGAAGGCAGAGCCTGTGGTGACTTTAACACGCTTAGCACCCTCCTGAATGAATTTTGCATAGTTACCCATTACCCACAGTCTTTTCGCTGTCTGGATGTTATCGGGGTTGTCATAGTCAACGTAGATAAGACCGTCAGGATATATACCGCCGCTGCAGGCTGTCCACCAATCCCATTCAACTGCATTGAGTATGGTTAAATCCTGATGCATAATATCAGCCAGAGCGAGAGCGTAATACATACCTATACCGTTGCCGTCAACATACTGACCCTCCTGTGTATGATAGTTATAACAGCCTGAGCTGCCGTCATTTGTCATCTGGCAGTATTCTGTGCAGCGAACCTCTTCAATTGCAGAATAGTTGCTGCCGCTGATGTCACTTGCAACCGTGTTTCTGTCACTTGTGCTTGCCCAGTATGAATGGGTGTCAAGGCTGTTGCAGTAATCACGGATGTTTGCATTGTTCTTCGCATAGTTCGTGCCGATAACAGGAGCCTGCGAAGAGAACATATTCGGCAGGAATTTTTTATAAAGGTCACTGCTTGAGTGATTGAGCTGAGCACATTCCCATACAGAAAGATTAACCTTGCCGTTAAGCTTTGTGCTTGCCTTGAGTGACGGAACCATATAGTTGTTGTAGAAGGTTCTTGCCGCTTCTGCGGTAAAGTGACAGCCCTCCTGTGAGCAGTAACCGTTGCCGTCTGCAGCCCAATCCCATTCAGGCTCGTTGATTGGTGAAACGCTTGTTACATTGTAGCCCTCATCAATAAAGTGCTCTGCACAGTTAACAACATAGTTGGCAAATGACTGATAGTTGCTTTCGCTCAGATTCTGCTTTACACCGTTGCTGCAGTAGGCTTTGCCGTTGTCTGTTATTGAAACAGGTGCTGAGTTTGAAAACAGTGTCAGCTTGAAATCGGGATTTGCCTTTTTAACAGATGCAAGCACCTTCTGTGCGGCTGCATCGGCAGTCCAATCATAGGTTGAAGCATCATTGATATTGCTTGTGGGTGAAAGGAAGTCTTCGGCTCTTCTTCTCCAGTCACCGATATACGGGTCGTTTTCAGAGCCGCCGCCGAGATTGTATCTGTAAATATCAAGTCCTGCACCGCTTTCACCATAAAGAAGCTCTGTTACTCTGTCAATCTGCTCGTCACTCCAGCGACCTACATCCTGTGCCCACCACGCGCCTGATGCACCAAAACCGTCAATAGTCTGGTAGGTTGTTGTTGTGTCAACAGTCGTGCTTTTATTAATGAAATTCAAACCGTCATCCATCAGTGCGTTCATATAGGTTTCTGCTGCAGTATTGAGCAATCCGAAATCCTTGGCATTGATAAAGCCGTCATTATACAAGTCAAATTCTGCAAGGTAGTTTGACTGATTGAAAGCAGGGTTATCCTCAGCAAGGCTTATATGTGTATTGAAAAGAGACAGCAGATGCATCGGATTGATTTGTAAATTGTTCTGTCCGCAGGAGGAGCAGGTATAAAGTATCATACCGTTATTGTCAACAGCTCCGTTTATATAGGTGTGACCCGTTGCCTGCGTAAAGTTTTTCTGCAGGATGCCGCTGTCGCAGTAAGCGCAGAATATTTCATCACGTCCCACATCTGTGCAGGTGGGAGCTATTGTTTTTGTAGTATATTCGTGCTGGGCATTTTGGTCAGTTACACTGCCGTCGGCATCTGCAAGACAGTGGTATTCCCAGTTAGCACCATTAGCCTTGCCTGCCTTGTAGAAATCATAAGCTCCGCTGTCGTGGAGTCCGTAGAATCTTGCATAGCCTGTGCCGAATGCGTCAGCAGGGATTGTCAGCTTTGGTGAATAAAACTTAACCCAGTTAAAGTTTGTGTTATTGAAGGCATTGCTGCCTATGCTTGTGCAGTTTTTGGGAATATCAAGCCAGTAGGTTGAGGCTGTACAATTCCGAAAAGCACCGTCACCTATTGTAAGTGTGCCCGGACAGTTATTGTTGAATATAACGGTTGCAAGGTTTTGTGCACCGTTAAATGCGTTGTATGCAATCGTATATGTGTTGTCAGTGTCCGCAAAGCTTATGTCTTTAATAAGATAACGGTAATTTGTCCACGGCGTGGAGGTCATTATTCCGTTTCCGCTGAAGCTCAGCCTCATTGCTCTGTCGTTTGTGTCAAGGGAATACGCAAGTGTACCCTCTGATGAACAGGAGCCGTTAATGGAATTTGCAGCTTTATTAAAGCTCTTTGCCCAGTCACGCAGTGCATTGTCCTTTGAGAAAAACAAACAGCTGTTAGGCACGCTGTTAAGTGCGTCTGTACCCACATTGGTAATGCTGCCGCTGTTCCAGATTACACCTGCAAGACTGCGGCAGTTATAAAATGCTTTGGTATTGATCGCGGTGTGACCTGAACCGATATAAACCTGCTCGAGTGATGTGCAGCCGCTGAAGGTGCCGTCAGGGAGTGCACCGCTGTAATTTGATGTATTGTTGCTTTCAGGCATAACTGCCCATTTCAGGCTTGTGCAGTCAAGAAATAATTCCTTGTAATACCAGGAGCAGTTTTTTGGCAATGTAATATTCTGCAATGACGAACAGCTTCTGAAGCAGCAATCACCGATTGTGTCAACAGAGTCGGCAATCGTAACCGACTGAAGATTTGTACAGTTATAAAACCAGTATGCACCGATTTCTATAACGCCGTTTTCAATAACTACACTTTTAATCATATCTCTGTAATTTTTTACATCTTTTATTGAATAACCATACCAAGGTGCATTTCTGTCTTTTGAATAGTTTGCACCTCTTCCTGAGCCTTTTACAGTGAATACACCTGTATCCGTATCAAGGGTGCAGCTTAAATCACCGCTGCTGAAGCTCCTTGTTGCAGCGTAGCTGATGGTTGTAAAGCCTATTAAAGAGGTCATCAAAACAGCTATGCTTAAAAATACAGAGAGAAACTTTTTGTGATTTTTCATAAATTTTCCCCTTTCATCATTATTCAGTTTTAATATACTATAAAAAAATATATAAATCAACTTTTTTCGCAGAGAAACGACAAAAACCTATTAATTGTAAACCTAAAAGAAAATTTTAGTTGACAATATATCGGCTTAGTGGAATAATCTTGCAAAGGAGGTACAGTATTATGACTGAAGAAAAAGCAAAAAAGAAAAAATTTAAGACAATTGATATTGTCTATATCGGTTTGTTTGCTGCTTTAATTGCAGTTTGTGCGTGGATTTCAATACCAATGACCGTATCCTTTACCTTGCAGACCTGTGCGGTGTGTCTTACAGCAGGCTTGCTGGGCTGGAAAAGGGGAACGCTGACCGTTCTTGTTTATATTCTGCTTGGTATGGTTGGATTGCCTGTGTTCACAGGCTTCAAGAGCGGAATCGCCGCTGTTACGGGACCCACAGGCGGTTACATTGTCGGTTTTATTTTTACCGCACTGATTGTGGGCTTGGCTGCTGACAGGCTGGGCAAAAAGCTTTGGGTAAATATTTTGTTTATGGCAATCGGAATACTGGTTTGCTATCTGTTCGGAACGGTATGGTTTATGATTGCATATAAGGTAACATTTGCTTCAGCTCTGGCAACCTGTGTTATTCCGTTTTTAATACCCGATGCAGTTAAAATTGCTGTTGCGGCAATTCTGGTTAACAGACTAAAAAAATTTGTTAAATAAAGAAAAAATACTATTGTAATAATTGCTTTCGTATATTATAATATCAAAAATTAATTTTTAAGGAGTTTCTCTATGCATCTTTTAAAAATTGATAAGGATAATTATATCGGGCAGGCAGATCCGTTTATTTTGGAATCAGGCGGAAGATATTATATTTATACCACAGGTCACGACGGCGTTTATGCTTATCATGCAGACGATTTGTTTGAGGGCTGGGCGTTTGCAGGCAGAGTAATGACTGTGCCCGAGCATACGGATTTCTGGGCACCGAGTGTGATTGAGCTTGACGGAAAATTCTATATGTACAACTCAATTGAAATATATGATGATGAGCCTGATAAGGGTGGTCACAGGGGCGCAATGTTTGTTTCAGAAGCAGATAATCCTCTTGGTCCGTTTACCAATGCAACACAGCTTCTTCATCCGTTTTCAATTGACGCACACGTGGTGAAAAATGAGGCAGGTCTTTTCATTTTCTATTCAACCAACAGGTTTGAGGGTGACAGAATAGGCACTTATATTGTTGTTGATAAAATGACAGACCCTTACCACGTTGAGGGAAAGCCCGTGACGGTTGTTGAGCCTACACTCGATGAGGATATTTACAGACGTGACAGATATAAAAAAGGTCAGCACTGGCACACAATTGAGGGCGCGTTCTATTTTAAAGAGGGTGACTGGCAGTATGTAATGTATTCAGGCAACTGCTTTGAACAGCCTACATACTATATCGGATATGCCCGTGCAAAGACCGATGAAACCGATTTAAGAAAAATTAAGTTTGAAAAGTATCCTGATGAGAACACATATCATCCTGTTATTGCGGCAAATGAATTTGAGGAGGGCACAGGTCATCACTCCATGATTAAAAAGGATGGTCAGTGGTATGCAATCTATCACGCAAGAGATTATGATGACGGCTTGAATGCCAGTGCTTTTGACGCAAGAAACGCAAGAATCTGCAGACTGAATGTTAAAGACGGAATTATAACCGCCGAAAGATACGAGGATAAAGTTTAATATCAAATGAAAAACACCATTGCAGAAGCAATGGTGTTTTTCTATGTCTTCTTATTATATTTTTCTGATACTGATTTCACCGCTTCTGAGCACTGTGTGTTCTCCGCTTTCAAGCTCGACCTCAAGTCCGCCCGTTTCATCAATCGCAATCGCTGTTGCAGGTGTTGCCTCGCCGTTTTTTATGAATCTGATTTTTTCACCTATCACAAGGGAGTGGCTGCGGTAATAGTCAATAAAGCTTTTTATGTTCCCTTTAGCGATTTTTGTAAGCTCGTTGCAGACCTCGGCAATCAAAAGGCTTCTGTTGATTTTTTCATTTAGACAGCCTGCATTTTCAACTTCATCGGGGAAATCGTCGGTATTAATATTTATACCGATACCGATGATAACATTGGTGACAATGCCCTCCTCAAAATTTGTGATTGCCTCTGTTAAAATTCCGCAGATTTTTTTGCCGTCAAGATAAACGTCATTGACCCATTTGATTTTGGGCTTTTTATCCGTTGTTTTTTCAATCGCCTTGCACACGGCTACGGCGGCTGCGGTAGTTGCTGTAACGGCATTTTGCAGGGGGAGCAGCGGATTTAATACAAGAGAAAAATATACGCCTGTGCCTGAGGGGGAATAAAAGCTTTTTCCCTGTCTGCCTCTGCCTGCACTCTGCTGCTCGGCAACAACTAAAAATTCACCGCTTCTGCCCTCGGCAAGCAGACGCTTGCAGCAGTTGTTGGTGCTGTCAATGGTCGGATAATATATGACTTCAATATCATTTTTTATGTATTTCTTAATGCTCGGTGCAGAAATAATATTGCCGTTTTCAATAAGCCTATAGCCTTTGTTTGTAACAGCATCTATTTCATAGCCTTCCTTAATAAGACTTTTAATGCTTTTCCATACAGCGGCACGGCTTTTGCCGAATTTTTTTGCCAGCTCCTCGCCGCTGATATAGTCTGTTGTGTTTAACAGTGCAAAAATAATTTCATCCTTTAATGCCATTGTTTACTCCTTTTTAAAACAGGTTTACAATCCGAATAAGATAAAGGTGCTTTGAGCCGCAGCTCTCAGCACCTGTTATTTATTTTCTGATATAAAATATTGCTAAGGTTTTCGGTCCGCAGTGTGATGATATTGTACAGCCTGCATCTGCAGTGATAACCTCGGCAAATTTGTTTTTGCCCTCAATCATACCCTTTGCAAAGCTGAGTATTTCGGGATTAATGTCACCGCTGTTGGCTATTACTACTCTTGCAGGGTCGATTTTGTTGATATCCTTCAGGCTGTCGCTGATATATTGCTTATATACCAGATCTATTTTTCCTCTGTATTTTTTTGCAACATCAAGTCTGCCGTTTTCGTCAACAGCAATGCTTGGCTTGATACCGAGCACATTGGCACTGAATTTTGCAACGCCTGAGCACCTTCCGCCTTTGTGGAGATATTCAAGGCTATTCAAAACAAAGGTGGTGCTTACCTTGGGCACAAGGGAGTTAACACGGTTATATATCTTTTTTGCATCAAAACCCTTAGCCTTGAAATCACAAGCCTTTAATACAAGAAGACCCATTGCTGTGCAAAGACTTTTTGAGTCAATACAATATACATCGTCAAATTCTGCTGCGGCAATGCAGGCATTCTGATAGCTTGATGAAATGGCAGAGCTTAAACCAATATGAACAACAGCCTTGCCCTGCTCAACAAACGCTCTGAAAACGGCACTGTACTGTGCAGGTGTTACAGCAGAGGTTTTAGGCAAATCACCTGTTTTGTTAACATATGCGTAAATGTCACGCGGAAAAATATCCACACCGTCGGAATAGGCTTTATCCCCTAACAGAATAGATAACGGCAGAATGGTAATATTATTTTTTTCAATCAGGTAATCAGGCAAATCACAGGTTGAATCTGCCGTAATCATAACTTCTTTCAAAATATCACTCTCTAAAACAGTAATTGTGACGGGATATGCTTTATCCCGATTTTCACAGATTATAGCACAAAGTAAAAAGATAATCAACAAAAATAGAATAGTGTTTATTATTAGTTTATTATTTGCCGAAAATAATCTGAACTCTGCCTAATTTGTCACGGTCATAGGTTTTATCAAAATAAATGAAAAGCGTATTATCCCTGATTGCACCTGCATATGAAATATCGTCTTTTCCGTCATTTATCAAAACAGAAAATCTGCCCTCATCAAGCATAGTTTTGTCAAAGCTGAAGCCCTCTTTCGGAATTACGGACACTCCGTTTTGAGAGAAAATAATATGGTCTGCATTTTTTATATCGCTTGTTTCACCTGCAAGTCTTTGCTGTGAATGAAGTGCTGAAGTGCTCACGGTAAAGCTTGTATCAATTGATTTTAATACCTTGCTGTTGCTGGATGATGCAGGGCTTGTATTATTGATTGTATAAGACCAGTTTTCTTTTGCTGTTTCACGAGGATCGGAAACCTTATATTCTTCGAGCGTTTCAAAGCTGATTGTTTTTGGCTTTACGCGGAATTCTCCGTCTGCTATCATCATTTCCGTATGAATATTTCCGATATGATGATTTTCGGTTGATTCATTGTAATTTACAATAACCTGTATATCAAGCGTTATTGTTCCGTCCTCTAAAATATTATAGACACCAAGACCGCGGTTATACTTTAAAATAGTATAATACTGCTTTTTTGTATCGCACAGTGCCTGTGCATAGCTGACATATTTGTTATCTGTTAAGCCCGTTTCCTCATCATAGGTTATATTTTCATTGTAGTCATTCATTGCGAACTGAAGAAATTTCTTTGTCTTAAGCTGCGTTACTTCAAATTTAATGGCACTGTTGAAAACATCCTTCCAGGTGCTTTCACGGGCAATGGAATATTCCAGCTTTTTAACGCCGTCAACGGTTTTCGGAGTAATAAGATAAAGCTCGTATGAGTAAACGGTTTTGCCTGTTACTCTGTTTGAGTTGTCAACTACCTTGATAATCAGCTCCTTACTGCCGTCACCGTCAAAGTCATTATAGTAAAGCTCGGGAGCAGCTACGGCAATTGCTTTTTTCCAGCTTGAAAATGCAAGCTCTGTATTATCGGCAGATACAAGTGTTGCGGTTTCTCCGTCAAAAAACAGCTTGTAACCGCTTTCCTTATTTTCTGCAATTAATTCTTTTTTTAAAGGCTCGGTGCTGTTTGCTTTTGTAATTACATTTTCAACATGATTTTCCTGTGCTTTTTTGTTTTTATAGCTGACAGAAAATGCAAAGGCAATTACAACCGCAATCAGCACTGCAATTAATGGTAATATTTTTTTCATTTACTCAGTCCTTATTAGTATACGTCATCATATTTGAATAAAACCTTTTCGCTTTTAACGATATGGTAGCATTTTCCGTTAGCCAAAGAAAAAATAGGTCCGTCATGCTTTAGTGAATCACTGTAAACATCAATTACATGGATTTCATTTTTATCAAATTCAAGATAAAGCCGTTTAACCTTCTCCTCATCACGACAATTTTCGCCTATAATAGCGCCTGTTTTTCTGTTGTGCCTGGTGCAAATCAGCTTTTCAAAGCCCAGTCTTTTCTGAATTTCCTCAAGCAAAAAATCGGGTGATGCACTGATTACAACTGCATATCTCTTTCTGTCTGCAAACCATTTATGTACTTCGTTTTCGTGCTTGTTCCAGAACCCGTTAACTGCTTTTTTCAGCGGAATAAACGGAACAAACAAAAAGCAAAGCTTTTTAAAATCCGTAAAGCTGATGATTTTCATAAGCATCAAAAGCAAAGCAATTATAAGAATCGGAGCTGCAAAGGGCAGCAGCAAAAACAAATAAGGATAGTGAAGCAGACAGTAGACAGCAAAGAGTGAGCCGCTGTCAAATGGAACGATAGTTCCGTCAAAGTCATAAATATCAATCTCCATTATATTCCCTCTTTGTTGAAATCAATGGTTATCGCTTTGTCTGACTCAAAGGGAGTGAGTGTTATGCCTGCACAGGTTAACATCCTTTTGCTTGCTTTAACCAAATCGTCCTCTGCGTATTTATCACTTATGTAGATAACCTCTTTAATTCCGCTTTGAATGATTGCCTTTGCACATTCATTGCAGGGAAAGAGTGCCACATATATGCGGCAGTCTTTAAGACTGTTTCCCTCGGCATTCAAAATAGCGTTAAGCTCTGCGTGGCAGACATAAGGATATTTTGTGTCGCTGTTTTTTTCAGCCTTTCTCTCCCAGGGAAATTCATCATCGCTGCAGCCTCTTGGAAGACCGTTATAGCCTACGGACATAATTTTGTTGTCATCATTTACAATACAGGCACCAACCTGTGTGCTGGGGTCCTTGCTTCTTTGTGATGCAAGAATTGCAACACCCATAAAATATTCATCCCAGCTTATATATCCTTCTCTTTTCGACATAATTATTCACCTTTTAAAGCAGATATAAATTCGTCAAGCTCGCTGCATTCAACTTCACTGATTTTACCTTCATCAACAAGCCTGTTGATTTGCGGATTAATCGGCAGCTTTGCAATGACAGGAACACCAAGCGCCTGTGCGGTTTCATCAATCTGTGATTCGCCGAAAATATTTATCCTTTTTCCGCAGTCAGGGCAGGTATAATAGCTCATATTATCAACAAGACCCAGTACAGGCACATTCATCATTTTTGCCATATTATAAGCCTTGTTAACAATCATTTTAACCAAATCCTGCGGAGTTGACACAATTACAATTCCGTCAACGGGCAGACTCTGGAATACGGTCAGCGCCACATCACCTGTTCCCGGAGGCATATCAACAAAAAGATAATCAAGCTCGCCCCAGCGCACATCACTCCAGAACTGCTCAATCACACCGCTGATAACAGGACCGCGCCATACAACGGGAGAGTTAACATCATCAAGCAGCAGGTTAATGCTCATTATTTTTACACCGTTGTCGGTAACAGTTGGCAGCAGACATTCATTATCCTGCATTGCACGTGAGCTGATACCGAAGGATTTGGGAACGGAGGGACCCGTTACGTCAGCATCAAGCACGCCGACCTTTAAGCCTGCGGCAGCACATTTTGATGCCAGCATACAGGTTACAAGGCTTTTGCCTACACCGCCCTTGCCGCTTACAATTCCGATAACCTTTTTAATATTTGAATATTTGTTCATCGGCTTTAAAAAATCCTCTTTGCTCGGTTTTCTGTCAGAGCAGTTTGATTTGCAGCTTGAACAATCGTGATTGCATTCACTCATAATTTCACCTTCATATATTATAATGTATATAATTTAATATTTTAATTTATATAATATATCACATTAAGCCTTATTAATCAATAGGAACGAATAAGAGTTATAACTTTGCCGAGGATTGTGCAGTCGTCAACAATTATCGGCTGGTATTTATCATTTTCGGGCTGAAGCCTGATGTGATTATTTTCCTTATAAAATCTTTTAACCGTTGCCTCGTCATCAATAAGAGCAACAACGATTTCACCATTCTCTGCAACAGGCGTCTGATTAACAATCACAATATCACCATTTAAAATGCCTGCGTTCATCATGGAATCACCTTTAACATGAAGAGCGAAGAGGGTTTCACCCGTTACGCCTGAAATGGCTACATATTCCTCAATCTGCTGCGTGGCAAGAATAGGAACGCCAGCGGTGACAGTTCCGATAACAGGGACGTGCCTGATGTTTTCGGCACCGCCTGCAAGACGGATTGTGCGCTTTAAATTTGCATCACGCTTAATTAAACCTGCTTCCTCAAGGATGTTCAGATTGTACTGAACGGAAGAGGTGGAGCGAAGACCCACTGCCGCAGCAATTTCTCTGACAGAGGGAGCAACACCCGTCTGTGAGATTTTATTTTTAATGAATTCAAAAATAGCATTCTGAGATTTGGATAAATTATTCATAAGCCCTCCGAAAATGAATTGTTAATATACTTAATATGTACTATACTATTTATATAATAGCATTATAAATGTTCACTGTCAAACATTTGTGTTAATGATTTTATTGTTTTTTTATTTCTATGAAAAAAAGTGTTGACAAATTACTTGATATACGATATAATCTTGCTTGCACAAATCCATATGGCTTTATAGCTCAGTTGGCTAGAGCATGCGGTTCATACCCGCAGTGTCACTGGTTCGAATCCAGTTAAAGCCACCATGGCCCGGTGGTCAAGAGGTTAAGACACCGCCCTTTCACGGCGGTAACACGGGTTCAATTCCCGTCCGGGTCACCAAATGAAAAGACAGTTGCTTTTGCAACTGTCTTTTTTGTTATATCGGCTGTTTTTTGCTGAAAAATACAGTATGAAGTGCCCGTCATAAGTTTTTTACCAAAAATTGGCAATTTTTTGTCAAAAAATGTTGAATAAATCACAAAGCTATATTAAAATAATATGGTAAAACTAATGATTGGGGATTAGCTATGGATAAAAATGTTGATTCCGAAAAAGTTAATAAGAGAGTGATGGATTTGTGGGAGAAATATGGACCCGGCATAAGCAAGCTGTGTCATATGAAACTCTCTAATTATCCCCAGGATGCAGAAGATGTTACGTCGGAAATTTATCTGGCGCTGCATAATGCTGTTTATGACGATAAGATAAAAGGTAATCCTAAGTCCTGGCTTTATAGTGTTACCAGAAATCTGATTAATAAAAAGTATAAAGAAATCATCCAAAGACGAAAAAGATATGTAAGTCTGAATGACACAAATTATTGTCACCGTCTGTCTTATGAAATTGATATGCTTGAACCAAGGGTCAGCGAAGAAAAGATTATGGAGATAAAGAAGGAGATAGAGGGCGAACTGTCTCCCGATGAAAATAATTTGCTTGATTTAATTTACAGAAAAAAGAAAAAGCATAGAAAGATTGCTAAAAAGCTGGATACCACTGAAAATGCAGTAAAGCAAAGAAATTACAGGCTGAAACGTAATATTAAAAGCAAGGCGCACAGGAAAATGGAAGATTATATTAACAGTTTGTAAACAATTAAGCTTTTTTAGATTTTTTGTGTTACTTTTTAATAAAACCGTAACTATACGTATGAGGCAATAGAATTATGAAAAAAGAAACGTTTATGGCAATATTAGAGGAAGACTCAATGATCTTTACCGAAAAAGAGCTTTGGGAAATGATTGATGAGGAACTCGCCAAGGATCCGTCCGAAATGGATACGGATTTGGTTGACCTTTGTTTGGATGCGCTTGACGGAAAATTTGATGATGAGGAAATAGAACGAATCAATACAAGAAAAAGATTAAGACCGGGCAAAATACTTTTAGTAGCGGCTGTTATTGTATTAATACTTGGAATTTCTCTTCCCGTCTGTGCAAAGCATCTTAACTTGAATACGGGTGAAGGCGTTGTTCATTATACAGGTGATCATTTTAATGTTAACATGGTTTCCTCTCAAAACAGTGTAGATGTTTTATCTCAGCTCGAAAATGAAGATATCAATGCAGTTATTCCGAATGAGCTGCTGAAAAGTGAATATTCTTTTGATAATTACAGAATCTATGACAGACAGAGTTATAAAACATATGCAGTAGATTTTGAAAATAAAGATATATCAGGAACAATTACTATAAATAATTATAATAAAAATTATAATTTTGCAAATGGTAAAAATTTTGCTGATGAAGAATATGAGTTTTTTGAACAGATTTCAAAGGAAGATAAGGAAATACTTGTCTTTGGAGATGATGAGACCTCTAATATATATTATGTTGTAAACAATATAGAGTATATTATTGTAATTGATGGTGATTATTCTACTGCCTACAATATTGCTGAAACATTGTAAGGAGAATAATTAATGAAAAGTTTTTTTAAAAAGGCAGTATGTATTGTGTTTGCCGTATTGATGCTTTTACCGGCTAACATCAGTGCTATGGCAAATGATGCGTATGCACCTGAAATCGATGAGGCACAGAATGGGGATATGGCAAGAATCAGCGGATTGATATCTACATATTATATTGGTATATCAGCAAGCGGAACAAGTTTATCCTTTGTTGCTAAGATTGCCTGCAAACCGGAGGTTGTGAAATCTGGTTTCAAAGTGATTATGATTCAGAGAAGAAAGAGCAGCACAGACAGCTGGGCAGATTATTTCTCATATAAAGAGCTTTATGCAGACGGCAGTTCTTATACATATGCAAAAACCGTACCTGTAACAAGCGGTTATCAGTACAGAGCAACCTGTAAGTTTTATGCAAAGAAAAATCTGCTTTCAACACAGACAATAAGTGCAAATTCTAATACAGTTTATATTTAAAACAAAAACCGTACAGTAAGAAAAAAACTTACTGTACGGTTTTTTTAATGAGAATTAATGTTGCCTATTGCGACTTTTACAGCTTCAATAACGAATGCTGAAAAATTGCAGTTTGTTCCTTTAATCGCTTCATTGATATCCTTAACAACTGTATCAGGAAATCTTATTTGTTTTACCGTTGTTGAGGGTATTTCAAATTTTTTCATTTTTTTCACCGCCTTATTGCTTAGTGTGGTAATTATATCATATTTAAATTTAGAATATTGTCCGCTATATTGGTCAAAATTATTATTCCATATTGTCTGTTAAAAGCATTATGGCGGTAAGTGCGGCAACAGGTGCGGTCTGGGTACGCAGTATTCTTTTGCCCAATGTGGCAACGGTGCCGCCGTTTTCCTTTATCAGTGCGACCTCGCTTTCCTCAAAGCCGCCCTCGGGTCCGATGTAAATGGAAACCGTTTCGATAGTTTTATGGATAATTTCTTTCAGCGGTGAGCCGCCGCCCTCATAAAACAAAATTTTAAGCTGGCTGTTATCCTTTGATACTGCTGTTTTCAAATCGGTCATTTCACCGATTGCGGGGATAATGCCCCTGCCGCTTTGCTGAGCAGCCTCAAGCGCTATTTTCTGATAGCGTGCCTGCTTCTTTTTAGCCGATTTGCTGTCGGGGCGGCTGACACTCCTGTGTGTCAGAACAGGCTGAATTTCAGTTATGCCAAGCTCGGTGCATTTCTGAATAATATCCTCAAGCTTGTCACCCTTCGGCACGCCCTGATACAGCTTTACTTTAACAGTCGGCTCACAGTTGTTTGCCTGCTCATAGCAGACGGAGAGGGTGACACTGCTGCTGTCAATTGTGTCAATGATACAGCCGTAGTCCTTGCCGTTGCCGCAGGACAGCGTCAGCATATCCCCGACCTTCATTCTGAGTGATTTTGAAATATGGCGGGATTGCTCTTCGTTTAAAATTACTTTGCCCTTCGGCTCAAAATCAATAAATAATTTTTGCATTTCTTTTCCTCTTATACTATGTATTACAGATTATTCCTTGCCCAGTGGAACAGGTATTGCTGTGCAATTCCGCCGATTCCGTCAAAGCATTGGGGCAGTCCGTCGGGATAATACGCCATAACTCGTTTCATCCACACATCAACAGGGAATGCGTCATAAAAGCCGAAGCCGAACAGCAGTGCACAGTTTGCAACCTTGATACCTACTCCGTAAATCTTTAAAAGCTCTTTTCTTGCATCGTCAAGGGGAAGGGCTTTTATTTTTTCAAAATCTATTGCACCGCTTGCCACAGCCTTAGAAAGCTTTTCAAGGTATTTTGCTCTGTAGCCCATGCCCAGTGCCTCAAAGTCCTCAACCGTTAATGTGCTGAGCTTTTCCGCAGAGGGGAAGGAATAAAAGCCGTCGCAGATTTCATCACCGTATGCTCTGCATAAGCGGTCAATAATTCCTTTTATCCTTTTGATATTATTCTGCTGGCTGATTACAAAGGAGCAAAGCACCTCCCAGCTATCCTGATTTAAAATTCTTATGCCGTAATATTCGTCAACTGTGGGGGCAATCAGCCTGTCCTGCTTCAGTGTGTCGCAGATTTCGCCATAATCCTTTTCAAAATCAAAATAATCTTTCCAGATATTCTCATAGCTTTCCTTTGCGGTATTTCTGAGAATGACCGTGTCGCCGTTTTTTAAAATATTAAGGTACACACCTTTAACCACACCGCTCCAGCTGTTATCCTTATTTTTTACCCAGCGGAATGCCTGACCGCAGTCAAGTGTTAAATCCAGGTCAAGGCATTTGACATTTTCAAGAATAATGTCCTTGCTGTCGTAGTTTATATTCATAAATTAATCCTCTTTTCGCCTACTGAGAGTATAACATTTTTTTGTCAAGAGTGAAAGTAAAAAATAGCAATTTACACAAAAAGTTATGTCAAAAGGGTTACATTTGAAATTGTTGAAAACTATGTGTAAATTATTGAAAAGTCAAGTATTTTTTTAAAAAATTTAGTTTTCAACAGCGATTTTCACGCAATATAGCGGTGTTTGACGTACTTTTTAACATTTTCCACAGAGTTTTCCGCAGCGATTTTTAATCACGGTTTGTATACATTCGGTTAATAAAAATCTTGTCAAGGATTATTTTTTGAAAAAATTCACAAAAAGCGACAAATAATTTTAGGTATATTTTAAGCCACTTTTTCCTACACTAATTGTATAAAAATTTGAAAGGAAATCAAAAATGATTAAGGGTGTAAATAAGCAGATATTGGAAGTGACAAATACGGAAAATCCATATTTTGAAAAAATCATTTTTTTTGTTAAGCCCGAATACAAATCGGCGGACAGAAAAAAGCTGCAGAAGGAGGCGGAGGCGTTGGCAACCATAACGCAGAAGCCCCCAAAAATTAAGGTTCCGAAAAAGAAAATTTTCAGGATTGCCGTTGGCTCAGTGCTATTCACAGGAGCAGGCTTCGCTCTTTCATTTTTACTGAATTTAATTTTTTGAGGTGGAAAGATATGACAGTTTATAAGGCTTTTAAGAATTTTACGGCGGTGCTTACAGCGCTGGCAATTATTCTTGCAGCAGGCACTGTATTCGGTATAGGCTATAAGGTTTATCACGACAGGCAGGAAAGCAGCTACACTTTATCAAAGCTTGGCTCAAGCGGTGCCGAGGTTAAGTCCATTCAGCGAAAGCTCAATTCCCTGGGCTATTACAAAGGCTCTATTGACGGCATTTATGGTACGGAAACAAAGAAGGCAGTAACCTCTTTTCAGCGTAACTGCGGAATCACGGCAGACGGAATATGCGGCTCACAGACACTGCTTTATCTCGGACTGGGCGGCAGCAGCTCCGGCAACAATACAAGCTATTCAAGCTCAGATGTTCAGCTTCTTGCAAAGGTTATCAGTGCTGAGGCTCGCGGTGAATCCTATGAAGGACAGGTTGCCGTAGGTGCGGTAATCCTCAACAGGGTAAAGCATCCCAGCTTCCCCGATTCTTTAAGCGGTGTTATTTATCAGAAGGGTGCATTTTCCTGTGTAAACGACTCAAACTGGTATGCAGAGGTTGCAGACTCCGCAAAGCGTGCGGCAGTTGATGCTATAAACGGCTGGGACCCTTCAGGCGGTGCAATTTATTATTTCAATGCCAAAAAGACAAATGATGCCTTTATGCACTCCAGACCTGTTGTTAAGGTTATCGGCAATCATAAATTCTGTAAATAATTTTTTTGGTAATATTATTTTTTAATAACAGATTTTCTTTATTTTATCCGTGCTTAAAATGCAGACAATAGTATTGCACGTTAAGTGCAGGAGGAGAATTGTTATGAAAAAAAAGACAGCAAACACAATGAGAGCACTTGGTGCAACACTTGCAGTATGCTCTGCAGTAGCAATTATGGGTGCAGCAAAAACAGAGAATATGTCTGCTAAAAAAACAATGAAAAAAACAGCAGACAAGGTTGTAGGCTTTGTTGATACAGTAGCATCCTTAATGTAAGCGGCTCTCAAAAATAAAAGCGAACAGTTTTATACTGCTCGCTTTTATTTAATGCATTTGCAGCAGGGCTGTGAATGAGCCTGATTCCCGAAGCAAAATAACCGATGAAAGCACCTCTCTTGACGGATTTATCGTTATAGGTTATACTGATAAAAAGCGGGGAGGTACGTTATGTTTTTTAAGATTATATATAGACTTTCACGGAAAATCCCGGGTGTTTCCCGTATTATGAAAATTCTTTATGGCTGCGATATTCCGAGAAAAGCAACCATAGGGAAAAATATAAGATTTCCCCACGACGGTTTGGGCGTTGTCATTCATCCCAACACGGTGATAGGCGATAATGTCACAATACAGCATCACGTAACATTCGGAGTAAACGGCTTTGGCAACGGTGACTGCCCTGTTGTTCACGATAATGTTGTGCTTCAGCCCTATTCGATTATTGCAGGCGGGATTGATATTGGCGAAAACAGTGTAATAGGTGCCGGCAGTATAGTCCTGCACGATATTCCTGCAAATACCGTGTTTTTCAATAAAAGAGAGGAATTTTCACGCCCCCGCAGGGAAAGCGAATATGTTAAATAAAGAAACCGGTCCGGATATGAAATCCGGATCGGTTTTGTTCATTTTATAAACTTGTCGATTGCAGCATTGAATTCCTCGAGCATTTCGGTGTTGCCCTCTTCAACCGCGTGAACAATGCAGTGGTCAAGGTGATCCTTCAAAATGACCTTGCCTGTGTTGTTAAGGGCTGATTTTACCGCTGCAAGCTGAATCAGAACATCGCTGCAGTCCTCGCCGTCTTCCACCATCTGCTTAACCTTCTGCAGATGACCGATTGCTTTAGCGAGACGATTGGTTACATCCTTAGTGTGTTTATGGCTGTGTGTGTGATTGTGGTGATGGATTTCACTCATATTTTATCCAGTGCCTGCTGAATATCGGCAATAATGTCGTCCGCATCCTCAATACCAACGCTGAAGCGAACAAGGTCAGGGCTTACACCGCATTCCTCAAGCTGTTCGTCGGTAAGCTGACGGTGTGTGGTTGATGCAGGGTGCAGACAGCAGGTGCGTGCATCTGCAACGTGAGTAACAATTGCTGCCATTTTTAATGAATCCATAAACACGGTTGCGGCTTCTCTGCCGCCCTTAATACCGAAGGATACAACACCGCAGGTGCCCTTTGGCATATACTTCTGAGCAAGCGCATACTGTGAGTCATCCTCAAGCATTGCACATTTAACCCAGTTGATTTTGTCGTTGTTTTTAAGATATTCGGCAACCTTTTTTGCATTTTCACAATGTCTTTCCACTCTCAGGTGCAGGGTTTCAAGTCCTACGTTAAGCAAAAATGCGTTCTGCGGTGCCTGTATTGAGCCTAAATCACGCATAAGCTGAACGGTTGCCTTGGTGATATATGCACCCTTGCCGAAGGTTTCGGTGTAGGTAATACCGTGGTAGCTTTCATCAGGCGTGGTCAGACCCTTGAATTTGTCATTCTGCGTCCAGTCAAAATTACCGCTGTCAACGATTGCACCGCCGATTGTGGATGCGTGACCCTCCATATATTTGGTTGTGGAATGTGTAACAATATCGCAGCCGAATTCAAAGGGACGGCAGTTGATAGGGGTTGCAAAGGTGTTGTCGATAATAAGCGGAACGCCGTTGGCGTGTGCAACCTTTGCAAAACGCTCAATGTCAAGAATATCAATGCTTGGGTTGGAAATGGTTTCACCGAAAACAGCCTTGGTGTTTGGCTTGAAGGCTGCCTGAATTTCCTCCTCGGTTGCCTGTGGTGAAACGAAGGTGAAATCTATGCCGAGCTTTCTCATGGTTACATTGAAAAGATTAAATGTGCCGCCGTAAATTGCAGAGGATGACACAATGTGGTCGCCTGCCTCTGCAATGTTGAATACAGCGTAAAAATTAGCTGCCTGACCCGATGATGTGAGCATACCTGCCACACCACCCTCAAGCATTGCAATTTTCTTTGCCGCATAATCGCAGGTCGGGTTTTGCAGACGTGAGTAGAAATAACCGCTCTTCTTTAAGTCAAAAAGGTCGCCCATTTCCTCACTGCTGTCATATTTATAGGTTGTGCTCTGCACAATCGGTATTACTCTTGATTCTCCGTTCTTAGGCTCATAGCCGCCCTGAACGCAGATTGAATTAATTTTCATTATTTTTTCCTCCTGTCAGTCCTCAAGAAAATGCTTCATTACGCTTGGACCGTGGTCAATGAAATTGCCTGTTTCCTTGGCAGTTTCCTCATTAATCGTGTCGACACCCTTGATTTCATTATTCTTGTGATAAATAAGATATGGCACAGGGTCACTTGCGTGTGTGCGTGTAACAATCGGTGTCGGATGGTCAGGTAAAATCATAATTTTGTAATCATCAAATTTTTCAAGACCTTTAAATAAAATCGGCAAAACACGCTCGTCAATCATTTCAATTGCTCTTACCTTGTTTTCAGGCTCATTTCTGTGACCGCATTCGTCTGGTGCTTCAAAATGGATATAAACCAAATCATTTCTGTCAAGCAGTTCAATGCCTGCTTCAGCTTTACCCTCAAAGTTGGTGTCAATATAGCCTGTTGCACCGTCAACCTCGGCAACCTCCATTTTTGCACAGCCGCCGATACCCTTGATAAGGTCAACTGCAGATACGACTGCACCCTTGATGCCGTAGATTTCCTCAAAGGGTGAAAGTGCAGGGCGTTTGCCCTCACCCCAGAGCCAGATTGAGTTAGCAGGGCGCTTGCCTGCCTCTTTTCTCGCAATATTAACAGGATGGTCCTTTAAAAGCTCGTAGCTTTTTTTCATCATTTCAATCAGCGGCTTTGCATTCTCGCTGGTTGAAAGGTGTTCGGTAATCACCTTGCCTGTAATATCGTGAGGGGGTGTCATTTTACCAAGGTCAGTTGTGCCGTTGTCCCAGATCAGGCAGTGGCGGTAGGAAACACCCGGGTAGAATTTAAATTCCTCTGTGCCGAGCTTTTCATCAATATACCTGATTAAAATTTCAGCCTCTTCGGTTGAAATATCGTCTGCACAGTAGTCCTCGATTGTTTTTTCTTCATATGGCAAATCGTTTTCGCTGAGGGTAACAAGATTTGTTCTCAGTGAAACATCAGTCGGTTTCATATCAATGCCGATGGATGCAGCCTCCAGCGGACTTCTGCCTGTGTAATATTTCATCGGGTCAAAGCCCATAACGCTCATATTGGCAACGTCGCTGCCGGGCTTCAAGCCCTCAGCAACGGTTCTGATTAAGCCAACCTCAGCCTTTGATGCAAGCATATCCATATTCGGCTTTTTTGCACACATCATCGGTGTTTTCCCGTCAAGTGCAGGAACGGGATAGTCAGCCATACCGTCATATAAAACAACTACGTATTTCAATTTATTTCCTCCGAAATTATATTTGATGTTCACAAATCATATTGATGCTTTTGCAAAGCTCTGCTGCATTCTTTGCAGGAAGATACAGCACTCTGTCACCTTTTAAAACAATTTTAACAAACGGCTCGTCATAATTACCGTTAACGATTTCAATGCGAGTCTCATTGTATGTTTTATTATCGTACATAAGCAAAAAAAGTTTAGTACTTTCAAGCCTTTCGTACTGCATTTCAAGCATACAGCTTTCAATTTCATATGCATTAATCTTCGTCTTTATATCGGCATATCCTGCTTTGCCCACTTCTTTATATCCAAAATGAATAACAAGCTTATCATCTTCAACAATTATAGTATGAGAACTTTTTATATAAATCACAAACAGCAAAACAAAGCTGACTGCAAAAAAGACGATTGAAACTATAGCCGGAATAAGGAATTCGTAATAATCAAACAATACCGATACAAGCGAACTGATTGCAAAAAGCAGTATTGAAAACATAAAGCAAAAGCTGAAATTATTAAAAAGCACATAAGCATTTATTGATGCTTTTGATTTGTAATTTATCTCAAATTTTTTCATAATTACTTAAAGTAATTCACACCGCTTTCAAAGATTTTCATGTCTTTCTCAAACGGAACGTTTGCATAAAGGTCAGTGCCCTTACGTTCACTGTGACCCATTTTGCCGAGAACTCTGCCGTCAGGTGAGGTGATACCCTCAACTGCACATACAGAGCCGTTCGGGTTAAACGGCATATCATCAACAGGTGTGCCGTCAAGGTTAACATACTGTGTAGCAACCTGACCGTTTTCAATGAGCTTTTTCATAACATCATCGTCAGCAACAAATCTGCCTTCGCCGTGGCTGATAGGCACTGCGAAAACATCACCTGCATTCACACCGCTGAACCATGGTGATTTCACACTGCTGATTCTTGTGTATGCCATCTGTGAAATATGTCTGCCAATGGTGTTGAAGGTCAGTGTCGGGTCAGTGTCCTTAATCTCTCTTATTTCACCATATGGTACTAAGCCTAACTTTATGAGTGCCTGGAAACCGTTGCAGATACCAAGCATTAAACCGTCACGGCAGTTGAGAAGCTTTGTAACTGCCTCCTTAACCTTTGGATTTCTGAAGGTTGTAGCAATGAATTTACCTGATCCCTCAGGCTCGTCACCGCCGCTGAAGCCGCCCGGCAGCATAATAATCTGTGAGGATTCAATTTCCTTAACCATTTTGTCAATGGTTTCATTGATTGCTGCTGATGAAAGGTTGTTGACAACAAGGATGGACGCCTCTGCACCTGCCTTTTCAAAGGCTCTTGCAGTGTCAACCTCACAGTTTGTGCCAGGGAATGCAGGGATAAATACCTTAGGTCTTGCAACCTTGTTTTTAGCAACAAAGATGGAACGCTCCTTGTAAAGCGGAACATCAAACGGCATATTTGCCTTTTTGCCTGAATCGGTAGCAAATACCTTTTCAAGCTTGCCTGTCCATGCATCAATCAGCTCATCAACAGTCTGAACTGTGCCGTCAATAATGAATACGCCGTTTTCGTTTGTTGTACCTAAAAGGATACCGTCAAAAGCATCAGCGTCTGCAAGCTCAACAACAAAGCTGGCTTCCTTGGCAGCGAATAAGGTTTCCTTATCAAGTCCCTGTGCGAAGGTAAAGCCCTGCTTGTTACCGAATGCCATTTTGCAGACACAGGCAGCAGCACCACCCTCTTTAACAACAGATGCTGCAAGGATTTTGCCGCTGCGGATACCCTCATAAACACTTACCATAAGTGCCATTGCCTTTTCAAAATCAGGCAGACCGCTGTTTTCATCAACAGGCAGCGGTAAAAGCTTAACTGCTGAGCCTGTTCTCTTGAACTGTGCGGATACTGTTTTGGATGCCTCGCTCATACCTACAGCAAAGGATACAAGGGTAGGCGGAACGTCAAGCTCGTTAAAGCTGCCGCTCATAGAGTCCTTACCACCGATTGACGGGCACTTGTAGCCAAGCTGTGCCTTTAATGCACCGAGGAGTGCGGCAGCCGGCTTGCCCCAGCGTGTGGGAGCATCGTTTAATCTTTCAAAATATTCCTGGAATGTAAGTCTTGCTTTGGACGGGTCACAGCCTACTGCAGCAAGCTTTGCCAGGGATTCGCTGACAGCAAAAGCAGCAGAATGGAAGGGTGACCAGCGTGAAAGCTTCGGAATAAAGCCGTATGCCATAACGGTTGCGGTATCTGTTTCACCCTCAAGGAGCGGAATTTTAGCAACCATTGCCTCTTCAGGCGTAAGCTGATATTTGCCTGCATAAGGCATTAATACGGTTGATGCACCGATGGAGGAGTCAAAGCGTTCAACAAGTCCCTTTTGTGAGCAGACCTCGAGTCTTGCAAGGTTTGCCTTTAATGCCTCGGCATTGTCAAGGTCTGCAAGCTCTGCAGGAATCTGCTTTGTGTAATCCGTACTGTCATCAACGGCAGTGATTTCAGCCTTGGTATGCTGGGTTACACCGTTTGTATTTAAGAAATCACGGCTGAGGTCAACGATTTTGTCACCTCTCCATGTCATTTCAAGTCTGTTTTCATCTGTTACAACTGCAACAGGTGTTGCCTCTAAGTTCTCTTCGTTTGAAAGTGCAATGAACTTGTTAACATCATTTTTGTCAAGCACAACAGCCATACGCTCCTGTGACTCACTGATAGCAAGCTCTGTGCCGTCAAGACCGTCATATTTCTTCGGCACCTTGTCAAGGTCAATCTTCAAGCCGTCAGCAAGCTCACCGATAGCAACGGATACACCGCCTGCACCAAAGTCGTTGCAGCGCTTAATCATTCTTGCAACCTCGGTTTTTCTGAACAGACGCTGGATTTTACGCTCGGTAGGCGGATTACCCTTCTGTACCTCTGCACCGCAGGTTTCGATGGACGAGCTGTTATGTGCCTTTGATGAGCCTGTTGCACCGCCGCAGCCGTCACGTCCTGTTCTTCCGCCGAGGAGAACAATCACATCATCCTTCTGTGGGCATTCACGGATAACATTGTGCTTTGGTGATGCACCGATAACTGCACCGATTTCCATTCTCTTTGCAACATAGCCTGCGTCATAAAGCTCTGTTACCTGACCTGTTGCAAGACCAATCTGGTTGCCGTAGCTTGAATAGCCTGCTGCTGCGCCTGTGGTGATTTTGCTCTGGGGCAGCTTAGCGTCGAGTGTTTCCTCAAAGGGAGTTGTGGGGTCGCCTGAGCCTGTAACACGCATTGCCTGATATACATAGGCTCTGCCTGACAGCGGGTCACGGATGGCACCGCCAAGGCAGGTAGCAGCACCGCCAAAAGGCTCGATTTCTGTCGGGTGGTTATGTGTTTCGTTCTTGAACTGAACGAGCCATTGCTCTGTTTTGCCGTCAATAACAACAGGCACTTCGATTGAGCAGGCGTTGATCTCTTCGCTTTCGTCAAGATTGTCAACAAGACCTCTTTTCTTGAGCGCCTTTGTGCCGATACAAGCCATATCCATTAAGCAGACAATCTTATCTCTGTCACCGTAAACCTCTTTGCGAACGTCAAAATATTCATTCAGGGCATCTTCAATTGCCTTGTTATATTTGCTTTCATCTATTTTGATTTCATCAAGCTCTGTTGCAAAGGTGGTGTGACGGCAGTGGTCTGACCAGTAGGTGTCAATAACCTTAAGCTCTGTTAAGCTTGGGTCTCTGTTTTCGTCGTTTTTAAAGTAATCTCTTACCCAGCAAAGGTCGGCAATACTCATTGCAAAGCCCATTGACTTGTGATACTCTGCAATTTCATCGTCACTTTTTTCAATAAATCCGTTAATGCGAACAATATCAGCAGGAACATCACTCTTTAAATCGAGTGATTCCGGCTTGTCCATGGATGCAACACGGGATTCAACAGGGTTGATAATATATGCTTTAATTTTTTCAAATTCCTCATCAGTGATGTCACCCTTAACAGCAATTACCTTAGCAGATAATACGTCAGGTCTTTCACCTGCGGTTAAAAGCTGAATACACTGTGCAGCAGAGTCGGCACGCTGGTCATACTGACCGGGCAGATACTCGGTTGCAAAATATCTCCAGCCCTCGGGGATGGAAAGCTCGCTGTAAACATTGTCAAGGTTCGGCTCGGAAAGGATTGTTTTAACAGCAGTGTCAAACTCCTCCTCACTTAATCCCTGTGCGTCATAGCGGTTGATGATTCTTAAATCCTCCAATGCAGTAATACCCACATTGTTTTTCAAATCAGCCAGTGTCTGACCGGCTTCAATGTCATTACCTTTTTTCTTTTCAACAAATACACGATAAACCATTGCCATTTGATTTCTCCTTGGTAAAATAGTTTTATTTTAGTCGCATATATAATAACACAAAATATTTAAAATGCCTATACAAAATTTGATATTTTTTTATTTTATTTTATAGGTACTGTTTTACTCGGAAAAGATTGATAAATATTTCACAGAAAATTTACACAAACTATTCAATCTTTTCATTTTTTATGATATACTTAATGGTTGAATGAACATATTATTTTACGGAAAGGGGTGAAGCCATGGATGAAAATATAATTGCTCTTGACGACGGGGCATACGAGGTTGAATTTATGAATCTTGTGGTTGACAAGGCTGATAATTTAAAGGTCGTTGATTCGGACAGCCATTTCAGAAAATTCACAGGTGTTCACCCGTCAAAGGTTAAGCAGGGCAAGCTGTTTCTTCATGATTTTATCAAGCCTGTTTACCGTGAAAAAATAATGAAAATTCTTTGCAAAAAAAATTCTCCCTATGTGTATTTTGAGGCTGAATTTTTGGATAAAAGCGGTGAAAGTGTATTTATATATTGCACAGGTCAGAACTGGGATAACTCCACACTCTGCAGGCTCACACTTGTTGACGTGTCAAAATCACAGCTTAAGCAGGAGCAGCTGAAGCAGCAGGCAGAGGAAATGGACCATCTGATTGATATGGTCACAGGCGGTGTTTGTCTTTTTAAAGTAACAAGCGATATGCATATTGAGCCGCTGTATCTGAATGAGGGCGGCTGCAAGCTTTTCGGCACAACCAAGACTGCCTGCAAAAACCAGCTTCACAGACTGGATGAGCTGATTCATCCGGAGGATAAAAGCCTTGTTTTTCAGGCTATCGGCAAAGCAATGGCAACCAATGAGGCGATTGATATTGAATTTCGTACAATCGTACATAAGGACGAGTACAGATGGTGCAAATTCAATGCCGCAATTCAGAGCTATGATGAGGATAAAAGCCCTGTATTTCATGCAATGTTTACAGATATAACCAGTGTCAAGGAGGCAGAGGAAAAGGCTGATCTGCTTAATGAACGGCTGATTAAAATGTTTAAAAATGTGCCTACTCCCGTTTTTTCAACCACTACGGAGGAACCGTTGATTTTGAACATAGTCAGTGAAGATTTTATGAAATTTATGGGCTATTCAAGAAGCTTTCTGTTTGATGAGCACGGCGGTAATCTTGCCGATTTTATGATAGAGCGTGAGGTAAGATACGTTGAGGCGAATATAAGAAAGCAGATTGAGGAAAACGGCATAGTGAAAATCCGTTATTCACTCAGAGTGAAGGGCGGGAAATTTGTTGTTGTGGAGGATAATCGTAAAATTGTTGACCAGGATGACGGCACAAAATCTATGCTCTGCAGTCTGAAAAATGTTACAAAAAGCTATAGCGAAAACAGTGATATATAATGAAAAACAGCAGGTTAGATAACCTGCTGTTTTTTGCATCTTTTATCATCAAGCAAATAATGCGATTTTATCGGTTATAAATTGAAATAATGGAGAAACTTGCAAGAGGTGTCCATTATTTTTAATTTGTTTGGTAATAATAGACAAACAAATGAATGAAAGTTTGTTAATATTTTTTGTGTTACCTTTGTTGAAATAGATAATAAAATGTTTTATAATTTAGATAATAGTATAATTGTATACTTTTGTTTTACATTTTGTATATTAAACCGTTGATAAGGAGAAAGAGTTATGAAAAAACAACGACTTACAAAGCGATTGCTCAGTATCTTTCTGGCAGTGCTGATGGCTTTCACAGGGTTAATTCCTGCGGTGTCGGCATTTGCAGGTGACGGCGTTGAAGGTTATCACACCATTGAGCTGTTCTACAAAGAAACTGACACAATTGTTCCTTCAACAATGCTTAATGAGGCAGGTGAAGAGGTCACCTATATTGAGTATATGGTTGAGGGTGATGAGCTTCAGCTTACTTATAAGCTGATTGATACAGCTATGCCTGATAACGGCTATATTAAATGGTATAGCGAAACGCCGACTCTTGTTGATGTAACACAGGAGGGTGTTGTTAAAGCCTTTGACTCATCAAAGGGTGCAGTAATCCACACATGGATTAATAATGAGGTTAAGACAATTCCTTTGGTAGGAAGTCTTATTGCGCAGGCACTTGAGAAGGTGCTTTTTAATGATAAGGTTAATGTTGACACAATGGATACCGATGCAATTATTGCCATTGTTGAGGCAGCCTTCGGCTCTGATTCACCTATTTCAAAATGGGTTGAGTCTTATAAGGGCGATCTTATTGATTCACTTCGTTATTATCTTGATAACATCAATTCAAATATCCATGTTCAGCTTTATGCTGCTGATGGTACTCTTTTAGCTGATGACTATGTTCGCATCTGTGTTACAAGATGTAACGAATGGTATGCAAATTTCCTTCCGAACGGTACGCATATTACCAATAAATCTCAGATAAATACAACGGTTGCAGTTGGTTCAACCTGTCAGCTTTATGCTTTAACTACACCTGTAAGACTTGAATACGGCTGTATTTATTCTGTTAAGAGTACATCCGTTTTTGATCAGGGTAAGGTTGTAGCTACTGTTGATGACAGCGGTCTTGTTACCTTTAAAAATCCGGGTACGGTTACCATTATGGTATCGCCCGATACTGAACAGGTAATTAAAAACATACTTGCTCTTATCAATAAGTTTTATGAAATCAACGGAGATATGATTGACAGCCACAAGGTGGCAGATATTCTGATTAAGTATGTCGGAATTGATATGAACAGAAATGTTCTTGCGGCAATTCTTGATGCCTGCTTTGCTATCGCTGATATTGCAGGCGATGCGGCAGATCCTGTTAAGCTGACAGCTACCGCTGCAAAGCTTATCGGAAACCTTGTTCTTCAGTTTGCATATAATGACAAAATTACATTTACTGTTGTTGAGGCACAGCCGATTACCGACTTTAAGATTGATGGTGCAACACAGGTACAGGAAGGCACTGAAATTCAGCTTTCCATTACGGATGTTCAGCCGAGCACAGGTGATATGAGTGATATTACATGGCGTTCATCAGATCCTTCAATAGCAAGTGTTGACCCTAAAACAGGTGTTATTATCGGACGAGATGCAGGTCAGTATGGTGCTTTGGGCAGTGCAGCAGGTCAGGATTGTACGATTTATGCTGTTTCGGCGGCAAATAATGTTGAACGCTCCTATACAATCAAAGTTGTCGGTAAGCTTGGCAAGCCCTTGTCCGATGTGGAGATAAGCGGTGAAAAGTATCTTGAAATGGGTATGGAAACCGATTATTCCTACACCGTTTTCCCAAAGAGAACAGCCACCTCTGATAATCTTTATATTACCTGGGGTGTCGTAACAGGTGAAGACGAAGAGGGCAATACAACCTATGCATGGGCTGATGCGGAAAATCCTGCAACAGACGGCAGGGGCACAATTGACGCAAAGGGTCATTATGTTGTTAATAACGGTGGTGTTACCACTATTGTTCTTAAAGCACAGACAGGAGTTTATCTGTCAAACGGAACCTTTACCGAATTTAACAGCTTTATCAAAACAATGGATATAACAAATGGTATACCCGTTGAAAAAATTGAAATCAATGCATCCAAGGCTGTCGGTATTGCAAGCAGCATAAAAACACAAAATACGGTTGATGTAAACGGAGAAGCACAGACCTATGTATCTGTTAATGCAGGTACGCAGTATTTAGGCTTAGGTGCCGTTCTTAATGCAGCAGTTTATCCTGAAAATGCTTCAAACCAGAATTTGACCTGGGTAATTGATAACGGATATTATGAATCAGAGCCTTCGTCAGATACACACCAGACAACCATTAAACAAAAAGCCGGTCACGAGGTTGCTGATACCGTTAATATTTATGCTGTGTCAGCAGACGGAAGAATCAGGTCAAACCTTGTAACCGTCTGTGTTTCAAAAAACAGTGTTGACGGCAATAAAATAGTTGATGCAGATAAAAATAAAATCAATACGCTTGAGGTTATTAACGGAAAATCAGTTGATGTTATGCACGATATTGATTTTAAGAAAGGTGCAGACGGTACATATTCTGCCTGCTACAAATGTAACTGGTATTCAAGCGATGAAAGTGTATTTACCGTAACACCTAAAAATAATGATAACAGAGATGCTGTTATTAACGGTGTTGATGTGGGTACGGCAACGCTTTATTGCGTTTCGGCAGACGGCGGCGTTATGGATACCTGTGAGGTAACGGTTTACCCCGATAAGGAATATTTAAAGAACATTGTCAGTCTTTGCGACAGGACTGTAGTTACAAGAACCAAGGATAACGCTTCCTTATATAAGGTATATATGCATAAGCTTGATTTGGCATATGCAGTTTTGTATGACCAGCCAATGGCATCTCAGACAGCCTGCAATACTTATGCTGAAGAGCTTCTGAATGTATTTTATAAGCTCGGCGGATTTGTTGGTATTTTAGGTGTTGATATTCTCGGCAAGGGCGAAGCGCAGCTTGCAAGCGACTATGTTACAGTTGAGGTAGGCTCCACTTCAAACTATACAAGATACAGTTATGATTTTGATTACAAAATAAATCCGGGCAATGCGATGTACAGCTCAATCGAGTGGACATCATCAAACCCGAATATATCGGTTGACAGAAACGGTATCTGCAAGCCCGTTAAGAATGAAGCCTGCTCAGCCATTATCACATGCACGGTTACAGACTATATGGGCGAAAGCATCAGTGACAGCGTTTTTGTTGCATTTTCAAGAACGCCTGCAACAGGTGTAACACTTGATAAAACTTCAATTGAAGGCGGTAAAATCGGAGAAACCGAAACCCTGAAGGCAACCGTAACTCCGAAGCCTGTCGGTGTTGTAGGCGGTGCCAGCAATACTGCTGTTTACTGGAGCTCAAGCAACCCATCCATTGCATCCGTTGACCAGAATGGTGTGGTTACTTTTATTGAAGGCGGCAGATGCGTTATTACCGCAACTACATATGACGGCGGAAAAACAGCAGAATGTGCCGTAAATGTTGTTACAAACTATACAGCACTTGATTTGCTTGTTAAGCAGTATAATGATTTGGCACTCAACAGTGTTAATTTCTATCCCGACAGCTGGGCTGTTTATACCGAAACCTTGGCAAAGGCTCAGCAGATGCTTGATGCTGCAAACAGCTCACAGGCTGAGGTTAATAAGATGTATGATGAGCTTAAGGGTGCATACGAATCATTACAGAAATATAATTACATTCAGAATATTGAGCTTTATCTTGACGGAGAGCAGACACAGGAATTCTATCAGTATGACTTAAGTCTGCTGAAAGAGGGTATTACCTATAAGAATGCAGTTCTCGATTTGAATGTAAGACTTTATCCGAATAATGCTTCCTATGAATCCGTTAAATGGGAATCATCAACCACAGATATTTCTGTTACGAATGACGGAAAATGCTCACCAACAGCAAATAAGAGCTGTTACGGTCTGATAACCTGCTATGTTAAAGACCACTTCGGCAATGTATTTACCGATACGGTTTGGGTATCCTTCTCATTTGTTCCCGTTACCTCTCTCGGTCTTTCAAAGACAAGTATCTCAGGTGCAGTGGGCACAACCTATAAGTTAGGCTGTACCGTATATCCGACAGGTACATCACTGACACATATCGGTGCTGCAAGTATTCAGGATTACTTCTGGGAGTGTGATAATGAAGAAATTGCAACAGTTGATCAGGATGGTGTAGTTACATTTGTAAGCACAGGTGCAACCGTTGTAAGAGCAGTGTCCTATGACGGAGGTATATCTGCCGAGTGTATCGTTTCCACAAATGGTGACAGAACTGCTTTGAAGAAAGCAATTGAAGACTATAAAGATGTTGATTACAAGAATTATGCATTAGCATACGGAAAGGATTTCACAGATGCTTATGAAGCAGCAGAGCTTGCAATGAATGATGTAAGCTATACACAGGAGGAAATCGACAGAGCAACAGAAAACCTCAATAATGCTTATGAAGCTATGGCGCAGCATCCGTTTATCTTTGCAGATTCTGTAAAGATTGATTATACGACAACTAAAAAGCCGCTTGTCGGCAGCTCTTCACAGGTATCAAGCGGTACCGTTGGAGCAAGTGATGCCGTATCCGTTAATTTGTCTAAGAATTATTCCAACTATAATGATTATAACTGGATAACACTTACGGCTTCCTCAGACCCTGCTGATGCAATGGTTAAGTCCATAAGCTGGACTACCGACAATTCATATAAGGCAAAGGTTGAAATCAGCGGAGGCTCAGTAAAGGTTACTCCCGATAATGGTCACGACAATGGTGCATGGGCAATTCTTACAGCAACAATTGTTGACGATTATGACCGTGTTACAACAAGAACCATTTATGTTTCACTCAGTGATAAGGTTTGCACGGATTTTGATATTACAGATACCAGCAAAAATCTTCTTGCCGATGCAGATCCGACACCGATTGAATATACCATTTCAGGAGATCCTGAATTTAAGGATATTGTATGGAGCTCCAATAATGAAAGTGTTGTCAAGGTTGATGCAAACGGCAACCTGATTCCTGTTGATAAAGGTACTGCAAAGGTAACAGGTAAAACCATTGACGGCGGATTTGAAGATACAATTATCATTAATGTGTCAACCAACTTTGCTTCTCTTATTGAAAAGAGCAGCACCTACTATGAGCTTGTACAGAATGTTAAGGATGGCTATACCTATACTAAGGAATCATTGGATGCACTTTCTGCTGTAATTGCGGAGGCACAGACAATGATCAGTGATGCAAGAGCGACACAGGCTGAGGTTGACGATATGGAGGCAAGACTTGATGCGGCATACAACGGTCTTGTTCGATATGTTGCAGTAACAACCGTTAAGCTGACTGCTGAGGAAGAGGTAGGTGTTGAAACTGTAAAGGATGGTTATATCCGTTATACAGGCACAATGATTAACGGTAAAGAAATCACACTTAAGCCGATATTCAATGCTGAAAAGGCTGTTTATTCGGAAATTAAATATGAATCAACCAATTCAAATATTGTTGTTGATGAAAATGGTATTGTTACAAATAAATCAGCCATTGCAGGCAGTGCAAAAATTACCTGCACAGTAACAAATGTATTTGGCTATACCTGCTCAGATTCTGTTTATGTAACCTTTGCAAGATATGGTGTAACGGGCATCAGCTTTGATAAAGAGATGGTATATGGTGCACCTGCAGCACAGGTTCTTCTTACACCGACAGTTACAAATTCAAACGGAACTTCACTTTCATCTTCTTTTGTCAAAGCTTGTACGTATACATCAAGCGACCCGGCAATCGCGTCAGTTGATGACAGTGGTGTTGTAACCTTCAATACACAGGGTATGGTAACGATTACTGCCACAACGATAGACGGTGGTTATACCGCAACAATCAATGCATATACCACATGGGACAGCACAGCACTTAAGGCTGCTATTGATGAGGCTGAAAAGTATACATATACAAATTATGCTTATGAGTACGGCACAGCCTTCAACACTGCATATAATGAAGCAAAAGAGGTTTATGCAGATGTTTATGCTTCACAGGCTGCAATGGACGAGGCTTGTCTTGCACTTACTGAAGCTACCTCAAGACTTGAAGGTCACGAATTTGTAGTTCCGCAAATCAGTTTGACCCAGGGTGATTCCGTAATAGCAAACGGTGCTGTTGTTCAGGTCGATGCAGAAACTGCAAAAACAACATTGGCACTTACTTTGAATGATGGTGCAATGGTTAAGAGCACAAGCATTACCATTGACAGTCAGGAGGGTGTTGAGGCTGTTGTTAACGGCAATAGCATTGATATAACAAAGACAGCCGATAAGGGAAGCATAGTGGTTTCTGTACTTGTTGTCGATGATTATGACAGAGAATATACTGCAAGCTACAGCCTGAGCATTATTGATCAGATTATACCTGTAACTTCATTAGTGCTTACAGCAAATGGTGAAGAAATCAACGGTTCGCTTGTCCAGAGCGGATGCGGCATATTCTACAGAAACTATAAGACGATTACAGTTAATTATATTCCTACACCTGCTAATGCAAATGCAATAACAAGTGTTGAATATACTTCTTCCGCATCAAACTATATTACGATTGATAAAACAACAGGTGTTATTAATCTTACCACTGCAGGTAAGGGTCGTGGCTCAAATGCAACAACAATCAAATGCAAGGTAACAAATGCTGACGGTTCAACAGCAGAAGCTTCCTTTGCTCTTACATTAACAACCTAAGGAGGCGACATTATAAATGTTGAACACAAAAATAAAAAAGAGCTTGTCACTCCTTTTGGCAATGGTGCTTTGCCTGTCCGCTTTGTGGGCAGCACCATTCGCCTTTGGTGTTGATGGCGTTGAAATTAATGCAAATACTTTCCCTGATCCTGTATTCAGACGAATCATTACAGAGGTCTATGATAAAAATGAGGATGGTTATTTAAGTGTAGCTGAACGCAGTGCAACTTATATGAACCTTTCAGGCAGAATTGATATTGATGAAAACGGTGATCCTGTTGAAACAATTGATAATCTGCAGGGAATAGAGTACTTTACAAGTCTTACAATGCTCAGATGCGGCGGCTTGGGCTTGAATACTCTGGACGTATCAAAGCTTTTGAATCTGACATCACTTACCTGTCAGGGTAATAATTTGTCATCACTCAATCTAAGCTATAATATGGATTTGCTTACAGTCAATTGTTCAGATAATGTTTTGACAGATATCGTTCTGCCGCTGAGCCCGAAGTTTGAATCCCTTAATTGCTATGCAAATTCACTCACCAAGCTTAATCTTTTAGGTGTACCGGGTCTGCAAAGTCTTTATTGCCACCAGAATGAGCTTGATAATCTTGATTTATCAAGCCATACTAAGCTGAGTGAAATCAACTGCCAGCAGAATCATCTGACCTCACTTGATTTAAGCAAAACAGCCTTGGATGGTGTAACACAGTATGAAATTGGTAATCAGACGGTTGATGTTAAAGCCGTGCCTGAAGGCAATAGGATTGCAATTCCATTCAGCGGCAAGGGTCTGAACAGTAATACAAATTACAGAGGCTGTTCACTTGATATTTTTGAGGATGGCTCAGGCTTCCAGGGTGATCAGTTTGTTGCATATGATGTTGACGAGATTAAAGACGGAATAACATATTATTGTTATCCTATGCTTGAAAACTCTCAGGATATGGATGTAACAATTCGTGTTACACGTGATTTTTATCAGGTTGATTTCTTTGCTGATGAAGCAATGGAAAAGAAGCTTGGTGTAAATATGGTTCCTGCAGGAGAGGCTGCTCAGGCTCCTCAGATTACGGAAACACCGCAGTGTAAGGTGTTTGAAAGCTGGAGCAGGGACATAAATTCCGTTAATGAGGATATGGATGTTTATGTGAATTGGAAGGACAATCACAATTATGCTCCATATGCAATAGCTTCCGATAAGGATACCGTGACAGTTCGTTGCAGTAGCTGCGGACACAGCTATAATGTAAGCTTCAGTTCAATCGTTAACAGCAAAGCAGGCGATGAAAAATTTGATGAATATATTGATGTCGTAAAGGACGGAAATATTAACACCAAGGATTTTGCACAGCTTTTGAAGAACTTAGGCTAATCAGCAGACACCCGCGAAAAAATCGCGGGTGTCTTTTATAATTTTATATATAGGTCTTGTTAAATGAATTGAAATCTGTTAAGATAGTATTGTATATTTCAAGTAATCACAGAGGTGTAATATGGATTTGAAAAAAAGGCTTAATGAAGAAAAAAGCTTTAAAAGAATATTTATAGCTTCAGTTGTGTTTTATGCTGTGGCAATCGTGCTGATGATAGTTGGTACATTCCTTGATTTGCAGATTGATAAAGCAATATTTTACCCCGAAAGTATTCTTGTTAAGGGACTTGAGCAGTTCAGTCAGTTTGTATATTGGGGTATGTGGGGACCGATATTCACTGTTCTTATTCTGAGCAGACATAATCTTAATGAATCTCTTGAAATTATCGGCAGAGTTATTCCCTTTATAGGTCCTGTGGATAATACCGAAACGAAGGCTTATAAGGTATGCAATACAATTTTAAACATTTTTACGGCGGCAGCATTTTATGTTCTTTCAGTTATTGGCTGGAAAAAGCTGGTTGAAAATGTGCTTAAAAATATTCTTGCCGATCTGGATATTGCGGATATGCCCCAGTGGTTTTACTTTATTGTATGTGCCGTGCTCAGTGCAGTGGTAATTTTAGCTTGCAGAAAAATTGATAAGGAAAAGCTCAGAAAGCTTGAGGCATTGGCACTTGCCGGTGTGCTTCTCGGAATCTGTTACAAGCTTGTTGAAGAGTGCAAGGAAATTACAGGTCGTGTCCGCTTCCGTGAAATGGTTGCATATTCAAACGGAAAGGTTGACGAAAGCGGAATGAGCAATGGTCAGAAGGCTGACCTTACAAGAGAAATGCTGAAGTATACAAATTATGGTCAGTATGCACCATGGTACAAAAAGGGTAATGATATGATGATATATAAGCATTCAAATTCATTCCCAAGCGGTCATACAACCTATAGCTGCACAATGTTTTTAACATATCCGCTGTGCCTTGCTTTTGAAAAGCTGAAGAAATTTGCACCGTTTATGTATGCCTTCAGTGCTGCTTATGTAATTATTGTTGCTGTTTCAAGATTAATTGCCGGTGCACACTATTTAACAGATGTTGTGGCTGCGGCAGTTATCGGTTACACATTGTTCCTGATTGTTAATAAAATTTATAACGTATTCACTAAAAAAGGTATAATCGGTTAAAAAAAGAGCAGGTCATTGACCTGCTCTTTTCGTTACTCATTTATTACTATGCTGTCACCTGTGTCAATAAGCTCCTTGAACGTGGGGTGCTCTTCAAGGGATTTATTCGGGGTGTGAAAGGTTAAATAAAGCTTATCATCTGTTTTGAAAATCATTCCGTGTCCGCCGTCATTTGTAATGATTGGCGGCAGATGAATAAATTCTCCGTCAAGCTCACCGTTTGATGATTTTGCAACACATTGGCAGTACATATGGTTAACAAAGGTTGACCATATTATAAGCAGCTCACCGCCTGTTGTGCGGTACATAAACGGTCCGTCGGTAATATAGTGCTCACCCTCAGGCTTTTTGTCTGTCCAATCGGGTGTTGAACCGCTGAACATATAAACAGGCTCACCGATGCTTTGCGTCAAATCATCGCGCAGTCTTATGTAACATACTGTGCCGTCAATTATCTGTGTGTGCTCGTGACAGAAAACAAGATATGGTTCGTTATTCTTATTGATGTAGAGTGTTCCGTCAAGACATTCCCATTCGTCAGGCGTCACAGCTCTTTTTGAATGGGGCTGGAATTCACCGTCAGGACTGTCGGATTTTAAAACATATACACCTCTTAGTCCGTTTTCCTTTGTAAAGGTAGCAAACATATAATAGCTGTTATTATATTTGTGTACCTCAGGTGCCCAGTTCACCTCTCTGTTCATATTCCATTTTCCTGAGTCAAAGCATACCCTCGGCTCGCTGAAATGGATTAAGTCCTTTGTTGTATAAACATCAAAGCCGTTTACTTTTTTTCCAAAGTCCTTTGCTCTTGTGCCGTAAAGATAATAGGTGTCACCCTCCTTTAAAATAAAGGGGTCACGTATATTGATTTCGTTTTGTTTCATTCTATCACCTGAAATTCGTTCTGATTATTTTTTCAACCAGCTCTTCGGTTGGAAAATCAACGTAAATCATACCATAGTAGGTGTTCTTTTTCAACGGATATTTCATAAATGCGGGGTTAATATATTTTGAATTGTTATACGGTCCTTTTAATCCGCCTGCTGTTGACAGATAGTTGATAATATATGTACCGCAAAAATCGGTCATCGTGTTTAGAAACGGCATAATGCAATCGTTCCAGCGGGGCTCGGGCTTGTATTTATATCTGTCCTGAATAACAAAATACATTTCGTTTTCACCGCCTGTTTTCAGTGTAAGCGGTTCAGGTACAGGCTTGTCCTGCTCTATCCATTTTGAAAAGTCGATGCCCGTATTGTGCGGATTGTATTCGTTGCTCTGAAGCATTTTGCAGCGTCGGATAAGAATTATTTTTCCTCGTACCTCATTCATCAGCGGGCTTCTGTTTTCAAGATACCATTTGTTTTGGTTATCCTTGATATAGCGGTGAAACAGAATATCAAAGCAATGCTCCATTTCTTTACCGCTGTCATTTTTGAATTGAAATACAATGGTTTCACTTGGGTTTTCATCTAAAAAACGGTAACATTGCTCAAACACATCCGCCAAATCCATTTGTTTCCCAAAATGGTTTGGTGTGTTAAAAGCCTTTGCAGCCCCGTGCACCATACCAAGACGGCTTCCTCTTGACTGTACTCTGATGTCAAGCCCTCTTATGCCGATGCAAAGCTGTTCGTATATATTCAGATTCTGGCATTTTGAGATGTGTGAAAATTGAACATATTTTGTTACGCAGTCGTGGGTGCCTGCTAAATTCAGTCTGAGCACCTCTGTGTTATTATCTATATTTTTCATCCATGATTTTAAATTCATACTTATCACCAAAAACACTATAACATTTTTGTGAAATAATATCAATTGAAAATATCAACTTATTATTTTATAATTAATTATATAAAGCCATTTTCAGGGGGATGTTATGTTAATTTTTTCAACAAAAGGCAAAATAACCACTGCCAACGATAAAACAAATCTTATGCACAGGTTTGATGTGCCTGATAATATTGATAAGCTGATAATCAGGTACAGTTATTCACCCAAAACACTTGAAAACAGAGAAAAGGCAGTTTCAATCATTCGTGACTGCTTTGATAAATATGATGAAACACTTACGGGCAAGCCTGCTGACTATCTTCCCATTAAAAATCTTGTGACGCTTTCTGTGGATGAAAACGGCAAATACCGTGGTGCCGCCCACAGACAGGCTGATGAGCAGGAGCATATTTTCAGTGAAGCCTATTCGTCCCCCGGATTTATGAAAGGTAAGCCGCAGGCAGGCGAATGGAGCATAATGCTTAATGTGCACTGCGTATGCTGTGATGTGGACTATGTAATAACTGTTGAAGGGGAGGCGGAATAAATGAGCTATTTACCATGTGAGCTGCACTGCCATACCCTGCACAGTGACGGAGCTTTCAGCGTTGAGGAGTTGCAGAAGGCGGCACTTGAGGATCATCTTTCTTTAATAGCATTGACAGACCATAATACAATGTCGGGCTGGGATGAGCTTGACGATTCGGTTGTTCCTGCAATAAGGGGCATTGAATGGACCACTTATTTTGGTCATATGCTTGTTATGGGTGCTGGTGATTTTGTTGACTGGCGTGATGCCGTTCCTGATAATATTGATGAAAAAATAAAGCAGATTAAAGCCTGCGGAGGGCTGGTAGGCGTTGCGCATCCATACCAGATGGGTTCCCCTATATGCACAGGCGGCAGATGGGAGTTCAATATAAGAAACTGGAGCAATGTGGATTACATTGAAATCTGGCATGAGGATATGAATAAAATCAGCAGTGAGAATGTTAAATCCGTTGCTCTGTGGACTTCACTGCTGGACAAAGGCTGCAGACTTGCCGCAAGCTACGGCAGGGATTGGCACAGACCTGAAAGCAAGGGTCATTATGGCTGCACCTATATTGATATTGAAGGTGCTCCTACGCCTCAGAATGCACTCAGAGGAATAAGAATGGGAAAAACTGTTGTTTCAACAGGAGCAAAATTTTTCTTCAGAGTGCACAGACACGGCAATACATATACAATCGGTGACACGGTTAAACGAGGAAATTATACCTTCAGCTTTTTTACCGACCTTCATTCACGTGAGAAGGATGCAGGTGAGGAATCTGTTGTTTATAAAACCATAAAAGTCGTATCAAACGGCGGCAAGGTTGTTCTGGAAACCCGATATAATGAAAAGCACGTTATGCTTAGAATGGAAAAGGCACATTGGTACAGAGCAGAGCTTTGGGGCACGGTTGATGGGGAGGCAGTTCCACTTGCAATAACATCGCCGATTTATTGTGAATAACTTTGGCATATTTTGAAAAATTAACACGAATTTAACATAAACTGTATTATAACTTAACTATAAATATTTATTATATGAGCTGATTTTAAAAACAAGGGGCGGAAATATGACTATATTTAACATTTTAACCCTTATAGGCGGACTTGCACTTTTTCTTCTTGGTATGAACACAATGGGTTCAAGCCTTGAAAAAATGAGCGGCGGTAAGCTGGAGGGAATACTTGAAAAAATGACCAACACCAGAATAAAGGGTGTTCTGCTCGGTATGGTTGTTACAGCTATAATACAATCCTCAGGCGCAGTTACGGTTATGGTAGTCGGCTTTGTAAACAGTGGTATTATGGAGCTTAGCCAGGTTATCGGCATTGTTATGGGTGCTCACGTGGGTACAACTGTCACGGCGTGGATTTTGTCACTGGCAGGCATTGAGGGTACAAATGTTTTTCTGAGTCTTTTAAAGCCCAGCTCTTTTGCCCCTATTCTCGCTTTTGTGGGTATTATTCTTGTAATGTTCTTTAAAAATGAGAAGAAAAAGACAGTGGGCTCCATTCTTCTTGGTTTCGGTACGCTTATGATTGGTATGACAACAATGAGTGATGCTATGGCGGTTCTTAAAGAAATACCTGAATTCACAAGCATTTTAACTAAATTTTCCAATCCTCTGCTGGGTGTTGCAGCAGGTGCAGTGTTAACTGCTGCTATTCAGAGCTCCTCTGCATCAGTAGGTATTCTGCAGGCACTTTCAACAACCGGTGCAATCACCGTTGGTGCTGCATTCCCCATTATTCTGGGTCAGAATATCGGTTCCTGTGTTCCTGTTCTGCTGTCATCAATCGGCACAAATAAAAATGCCAAAAGAACAGCAGGTGTTTATCTCACCTTCAGTGTTATAGGTGTAATTGTTGCAATGACACTTTTTTACGGTGCCGATGCTTTATTCGGTCTGCCGTTTATTCAGAATACTGTAAGTCCAATCAGCATTGCTGTTATTCATACCTTGTTCAATGTGTTTGCCACAATTATTCTGTTCCCCTTCGGCAAGCAGCTTGAAAAGCTTATGTGCCTGATTATTAAGGATAAGGCAGAGGATAAAAAGTCAGAAAAATCTGAAAAATCAACAGAAACAGCACTTGTTGATGAAAGATTCATTATTACACCTTCCTATGCACTTGATAAAACCAAGGAAAAGTGTGATGAAATGGCTGTTCTTGCACAAAAGAATATTCTTCTGTGTCTTGATTTTATCAAGATGTATAACAGAAGCAAGGATGAAAAAATCAAGTCAAACGAAAAGCTTATAGATAATTTTGAGGATGAGCTTGAAACCTATCTTGTCAGAATCAGTACGATGGATCTGAGTGTTGATGATTCAATGCGTCTGAGCAAGCTGTCACACGCAATCGGTAACTTTGAACGTATCGGTGACTATGGCGTTAATATTTTAAAGACAAAACGCAAAATGCATAAGGACAAAATCCATTTCAGTGATGATGCGAACAGAGAGCTGGATATAATGGCTCGTGCCGTTAAGGAGATTGTGGAAAACTCTACTACTGCCTTTATTAATGATGATATTGAGCTTGCAAGAACAATTGAACCCCTTGAGCAGGTTATAAACAATCTGAAAGCAGAGCTTCGTGCAAAGCATTCAAAACGAATGGAAGAGGGCGAGTGTTCTGTTGAAAACGGTATGCTGTTCTTTGATATTGTAAATTCCTTTGAACGAATTGCGGATCACTGCTCAAATCTTGCCGTGTGCATTATTGAGCTGTCACAGGGCAGCTATCAGACCCACAGCTATCTTAAAGGGGTTAAGACTGCTGATAACAAGACATTTATGGAGAATTTTGAAAATTATCTTAATAAATATTCAGTTCAATAAGGTAATATATTATGGATGAAAAGCAACTTGTTTATATTGTTGAGGATGACACCTCTATCCGTGAGCTTGAAATGTATGCACTGAAAAATGCATCGTTTGAGGTTATGGGTTTTGCAGACGGCGGTGAGCTGATGTCAGCGCTGGAGAGCAGAGTCCCCGATATAATACTTCTTGATATTATGCTGCCTAATGAGGATGGACTTGATATTCTGAACAAAATCAGAAGCTCTGTACTTTACTGTAATATTCCTGTTGTTATGGTTACTGCAAAAACAAGTGAAATTGACGCAGTCAAGGGTCTTGATATGGGAGCGGATGACTATATCACCAAGCCCTTTGGCGTTATGGAGCTGGTGTCAAGAGTGAAGGCAATACTGCGGCGTCTTGACCGTGGCAAAAAATCAGTGCTCAGGTATAAAAGCATTGTGCTTGATGAAAATCGTCACACGGTTCTTGTTGACGGTGCCGAGATAGAGCTTACCTATAAAGAGTACGAAATACTAAAACAGCTTATCAGAAATAAGGATATTGTTCTCTCACGTGACAGACTTATGGAGATTGTGTGGGGCTATAATTTTGAACAGGGCAACAGAACAGTTGATGTTCATATCCAGTCACTGAGGAAAAAGCTTGGTGCAGCAGGTGAGTCTATAAAAACAATCAGAAATGTCGGTTACAAGGTTGGTGATTAAATGACCGGACAAACCTTAAAAAAGCTGCTCGGATTTGGATTTTTTTTGATATTTATAACTGCGCTGCTTATTGTGCTTGTGTTTCAGTCGTATATTGATGAACTCAGCACAAAAAAAATAGCAGAGCTTGCAGCGGCTGTTATTGCAGTATTGGTTGCAGCCGTTGTTTGTGCGGTAATTGTAAGCCTAAAAATTACAAAAAGCATTGTTGAGCCCATTGAAAAGCTTGGTGAAAATCCTGATAATGTTGAGGCACTGAAGGAGTTTCGTGAGCTGCAGCCCTTTGTGTCTGAGCTTAAAGAACAAAAGAAAAAGCAGCGTGCACTCAGCAAGCAGAAAAAACAGTTTACTGCAAATCTTTCGCATGAGTTAAAAACCCCGCTGACTTCTATTGCAGGGTATGCCGAGCTGATTGAATCGGGCATTGCTAAAGAAGAGGATATTAAGCCCTTTGCTGCAACAATAAGGAAACAGGCACTTCGTCTTGTGTCGGTAAGCGAGGATATTATAAAGCTTTCCCAGCTCGAGGAAAATGATGAGGAAAACACCGTCAGCTTCAGTTCGGTTGACCTTTATGAAATCGCAGGCAGATGTGTAGAGGCTTTGTCAATTAATGCAAAGCTCAGGGGTGTTTCCATTTCACTGGACGGTGAAAGTGCTTTTGTTAACGGCAATTCCTCCTTGCTTGAAGAGCTGATTTATAATCTTTGCGATAATGCTATCAGATATAATAAGGATAACGGAAAAGTCAATGTTTCTGTTGCATCTGATGAAAATGGTGCAGCACTGACAGTTGAGGACACGGGAATTGGTATTGAAGAAAAATATCAGCAGCGTGTTTTTGAGCGCTTTTTCAGAGTGGATAAAAGCCGAAGTAAGGAGACAGGCGGCACAGGTCTGGGGCTTGCAATTGTCAAGCATATAGCCCAATTGCACGGTGCAAAGCTCAAGGTTGACAGTAAATTAGGCGTTGGAACGAAAATATCCATATTTTTTAGTAAATAAAATCAAAAAATCTATTGAAAAATATTGCGTTTTAGTATATTATAGAAAAGTAATATACTATAATAGTAATACACTGTAAAAAGGGGAATTTATATGAAACGCAAATCAGGACTTAAAACACTAAATATTATTTTATCACTTGTGCTTGTTGTTTGTATTGTTGCAACCGTTGTTATGGTTTCAAAGCCTCTTCCGGTTGAAAGCACAGCAACTGAGGAGAACACAGGTGACACTGCAGTCATTGAAGCTTTTGCAGCAGGTACATACGGCGGAAAAGAATTCAAGTCAATTGAAGATGTTGTTAATTATTATAATGAGTGTTATGCATATACAAAGACATTAACTGCCGAGTATGACGAAAACGGCGAAGCAAAGACTTTCTATAAGCTGGTTGGTGATGAGTATCTTAATATTTCCAATCTTCTTGTTGAGGGCAAGTCAAACTCAATGCTTGACGGTCTTGTTCCCGGTATCGCAGGCGGTTTGTTCAAAGGCAACGTAATCGGTTTGTCACCTTCAGGCAGCCGTACTCCGGGTTCTGACACAAGAGCCGACGGTGCTATGGATTGTTCTGTATCTCATTTAACTGCTGATGATGTTCTTGAAGCAAATGTTGTTGACAGCGGAAACAATAAAATTACAATTACAATTCAGCCAAAGGCAGCTATTCTTTCTATGCCCGGCGAGGATTCACAGGGTCGTTTCTTTAACTCACTCGGTGACATTTCATCAGTAGTTGAGTCAATTGATGTTCTTTCTTTCTCAAGCGGTACAATCAATGATAACTTTGTAGTTAATTATAAGGGCGGTACAGGTAAGGTTGTAATTGATACAACAACGAATGAGATTGTTGAGGCTGATTTTGAAATGAAGGTTCACATTGATGTTAGCCACGCTAATGTTGCAGTTCTTAAAGATAAGAGTGCTTCACTTGACATTTCTTACACAAACCATTATCCTGCTGATGATGATTATCTTATGGAAAAGAAGCAGATTACAAGAAAGTAATTGAATAATCAAATAAAAGGCTGTCTTTGTGACAGCCTTTTATTGTTATGAGGATTAAAATATGATTGAAAAAAGATTGACAGAGCTTTATAACAGAGCCTATCAAAGGGACAGCATTACTTACAGTGAGTTCCTCAATCTGGAGGAACAGAGTATACTTGAAAGCAGCTATCTTCCCTGTGAAAAATTCGGTGGTTATCCGACGGCGGAAAGAATAGTAGCCGCCTTTGGTAATAATATTGAAAAATCGGATTTTCCTATTGAGCTGTTAGAAATTTCCCCTGTATCAGAAAAGTTTTCCGACAACCTGATACATCGTGACTTTTTGGGTGGGGTGATGAATCTGGGCATAAAGCGTGAGATGCTTGGTGATATAATCGTGAACGGCAACACGGCTTATCTCTTTTGCCTTGAACAGGTAAAGGATTATGTTAGACAGAATCTGACGAGAGTTAAGCATACAACCGTTAAGGTTAAAGCCCTTGATGAATTGCCGCCATATGCAGTCAGTGAGCCTGAAAATGTTGAGCTTATTGTTCCTTCTCTCAGACTTGATGCGGTAATCAGTGCAGTTTATAAGCTTTCGAGAAAGAATAGCTGCAATCTGATTAATAGTGACAAGGTTTTTATCAACAGCAGGCAGATAAAAAATACCTCCTGCCTTATTAAGCAGGAGGATATAGTATCTGTTCGTGGTTTGGGTCGTTTTAAGCTTGTCAGTGAGCTTAGAAAAACCAAAAAGGACAGACTTGTGATATTAATTAAACGATATTAGGTTATTCTTCAGGGGGCTTTTCACCATTATCGAATTTGCCGTCAAGCGCATCAAGACAAAGATCTACAAAATCAGTATCCATTTCATCAGGATCTTTTGCAAGCTCCTCGTCCATCATCTGGTGCAGCTCTGCCACGGTGAACCATTCGCCGTCGTCCTTATCATATATAATATGTTTAAATGTCTCAAGATCCATTCATCCCATCCCTTTCTGATAAATAAAAAAGTGCGTGACAGAGCCACGCACAAAAAACACCGGCTCTCTTGTCGCCAAACAAAGTTAAACACAAATTCCAAATGGAACAATGCTAAAAGCCAGTATTTTTATCAAAAGATAAAAATATTCCATAGGAATTTATTATTAACTTTGTTTGGCACATTTATTATAGCATTATATAAATTTATAGTCAACAGCGAAAAGTGCACGAATCAATATCGTGCACTTTTTCGCTATTTTAATTTCTGATACATTGTATAAATATCGCCTTCGGTCAGCGGTATGGGATTTCTTGTCATAAGCATTGACATACTTTTTTTCGTCAGCTCTCTGATTTGTTCATCTGTAACACAGCCAATTTCCGATAGTTTGGTTTTCATTCCCATTCTTTTTTTCATTGCATGAATTTCGTCAGCCATTGCGTAGGGGCTTTCAAAGCCGCAATCTTTTGCAAGTGCTGTTATGCGTCCGTCAGCATCCGCATTATCGGCATTGAATTTAATAAAGTAATCAAGTGTGAAAGCACAGGCTTCTCCGTGGGGGACACCATAAATATTAGTCAGTGGAAAAGAGCAGGCGTGTGAGCCCGTTGTGCGGGGGTGTGAAAACGCAACTCCTGCTACAATTGATGCCTCTGCCATTTTTTCTCTTGCCGCTAAATCATTGGGATTGTTGTATGCTTTCTCCAGCCACTCAAAAACAAGCCTTGCACTGTAAATTGAGCAGGCTGTGCATACAGGCTGGTGAATTGTCGCCCAGTAGCTTTCAACAGCGTGTGCCAGAACATCAAGTCCTGTTGATGCCGTAATCTGCTTTGGCACAGTGAGCGTAAGCTCAGGGTCAATGACAGCAATTTTTGGATACATTGCAGGATCGTTCATAGGATTTTTCAGATTCAGCGCAACATCCGTCAGCACAGAAATATTGGTTACTTCACTTGCCGTTCCCGAGGTTGTGGTAACGGCAATCATTGGTATGGCTTCATTTGCATGAATTGCTTTTCCTCCTGTATGGTACGAACGGATAACATCGTCACCCTTTGCAATTGCACAGGCAGCCTTACAGCAGTCCATCGGTGAGCCGCCGCCCAGTGCCACAGCAAAATCGGCATCAAGCTCTCTTATAAGCTTAACGCAGCTGTCAACATTATCTGTTGTGGGATTCGGGCGGACATCACTGAAAATGCCTTTTATCAGTCCATTGCTCATCTTAACAAATTCATCAGCCGTGCCGTTTTTTGCAAAGCTTTTTGAGCAGACAAGAATGCCCCTTGTTCCCCCTATTTCATTAATATATTTTTCCAAATCTTTTCTTTTGCCGTTGCCGAAAACCAGCTTAACAGGCAGCATAAATTCCCATTCCATAAATTGTCACCTCTGTTTAATAGTTTATCATTTTTATCTGCAGTAATCAATAAATTATTGAAAATTGGCTTATTTAGGGCGTTGCAACCGTCGGTTGCGTCAAAATGGCAGGAATGTAAAGCGTGGTTTGTAGTAATTTGTTTTGATTTTGGTTAGAATTTGATTGTAGCTGAGGAAAGCGAAAATGAAAACCAATTAACATAAAAGGAGATATACTTATGAAACAAAATTTAACTGTAACTAAATCAGAGCATTTCGGAATTGCGAGAAAGATTGTATCAAATATGACCTCTGAAAGCTGGGAAACAATACCGCATGCGGTTGTTACCTTTGAGCCTGAGGTAAGTGCATTTTTAAATGTTATTAAGGAAATCAATGAGAACGCAACAAAGGAAACAAAGCTGACTCTTAATACCATTATGCTCAGAGTGATTGTTGAGGGGCTTAAGGCTTGCCCTGTACTGAATTCACATATTGATTTTAACAGAAAGCTTGTCAGAGGCAATGTGAAAACCTTTGAGGAAATTAATATTTCAATGCCAATGATTCTTAAAAGCGGTGAAATGATGACAATCAACATGCACGATATGCAGTCCAAAACCATGTCACAGATGAGAGATGCCATTGCCGAAAGTGCAAGACGTGCAAATAATTCCGATATGAATGAGGTTATGTTTGAGGTATCCCTTGACAATACCTTAACCGGTCTTGCACAGGGTAAAATTGTTCAGACGGTAAATCGCCTGATCGGTTCAAAAACAGGCAAGCACAAGGTTAAAACCTTAAAAGGCAAAGCAAAAAAAGAATATTATTCCATTCCTGAATGTGACAGACTCACCAAGCACGATATTGAGCAGGGCACAATTACCATATCAAACCTTGGTTCAATATGCAGGGACTGGGAGGGTGTCTGCACGATTCTTGAAATTATTCCGCCGCAGGTTTGTGCAATTGCAATCGGCTCACTGCAAAAGCTGCCTGTTGTAAAGAATGATGAAATTGTTGTTGGCACAAAGCTGCCGCTTACCATTGCTTTTGACCACAGGGCACTTGATATGGGCGATGTTACGCCGTTTATAAATAAGCTCAATGAAATATTCAGAAATCCAGAGATAATTAAGGAATGGGTTTAATACATTAATTCTATTGACTTTTTTCATTTAACTGTTATTATAGAAATAGGATAATATATCCAAATTCTATTAAGGTTAGGTGATTGTTATGGGTAAGTATGACGGTACACAGACACAAAAAAATTTAGAAGCTGCTTTTGCAGGTGAATCACAGGCGAGAAATAAATATACATATTTTGCGTCTGTTGCTAAAAAAGAGGGATATGAGCAGATTTCCGACCTTTTCTTAAAAACTGCAAACAATGAAAAAGAGCATGCAAAAATGTGGTTTAAAGAGCTGAACGGTATCGGCAATACTGCTGAAAATCTTGCAGCGGCAGCTGACGGTGAGAACTTTGAATGGACCGATATGTATGAGGATTTTGCAAAAACAGCCGAGGCTGAGGGCTTTGACGAGCTTGCAGCAAAATTCAGGCTTGTTGCAGCGGTTGAAAAGCATCACGAGGAAAGATATCGAGCCCTGTTAAAAAATATTGAAACCGCTCAGGTTTTTGAAAAAAGCGAGGTTAAGGTTTGGGAGTGCAGAAACTGTGGTCATATCGTAGTGGGTACAAAGGCTCCTGAGGTTTGCCCGACCTGCAATCATCCGCAAAGCTTTTTTGAAATCAGCGCAGAGAATTATTAATAATGTATCATAAAAAAGAGGTGTATTTTCTACACCTCTTTTTCATATATTATTTTGATTTTTTCTTTTTAATAAATAATGCTATTCCGGTAACAGCGGCAGCTAAGGCAACAACTCCTGCTGTGCCGCCGATAACTGCTGGCAAAAATATGTTTTTATACTCATTATATCCGTGCTTATCTTTATAAGCAGGCTTAACCTTATATCCGAGAATATCGTCAGCCCTGAGGATTTCTGTTTCAAAATCGGTTAAATCCTTCTCGTGCAGAGTGATGGTTCTTGCACCGTGATTCCAGCCGTAGCTGTAATAGCCTGCAGCAGGAACAGCACAAAGCTTGATTCCGTCAAGCTCTCCGAGATAATCATTGGGGTGATCGTGACCGAAGAATGCACCTATAATGTCGCCCTGATTTTTCCAGGTTTCAAACTGGTCGTGCTCAATATCAGCAGGGCAAGGTCCTTCTTCAAATGTTCCCTGAAGAATGTCGGATGAGGCTTTCCAATACTTATCTTTAAACATTGCCGTGTTGCCGTGAACATAGCCATCCTTGCGTGAATCTGATGCGTCAGCAAGCTGATAAACCTCAGGCACTGCAATGTGCTGGAAAAGCAGTGATGGCAGCGGAGTTCCGCCGTTTGCTTCCTTAAGCTCATTTGAGGTTTTAATATACCAGTCCCTCTGGTCAGGCTGAACAAAGCCGTAGCCGTTTTCATAATACGGATTTGAATCCATCATCCAGAGATTGAAAACATCCTTTGTTCTCGTATGGTCCTTGATTAAAAGGTTGTATGTACCACAGCCTGTCATTTCCTCGCCCTCGATTGCAAGGCAGGTAGGAAATTCCTGATAAACAGAAAGCATAAATTCCTTTGCTTCCTCTTCCGTCATACCATTGCTTTCATGGCACAGACCCTCGTGGTCGTGATTTCCGTAAACAATCGCAAAGGGAACATTTCTTTTATCGACAGGCTCAATTAGTTTGCGGATAGCAGTAGCTGTTTTTTCCTTTGTAACACCCTTCCACCAGCCTGCAGTGTTGTCGCCAAGGAAAACCACAAGATCAGGCTTTACCTCATCAAGTGTGTTATTTAAAATGTCCAGCATTTCCTTTTGGGGCTGGTCAGTATCCTGTGTGTCTGCAATAGCCAGGATTTTAAATTCGCCGTTTTCGTTAAATTTAAGTTCCATAGCAACCTCCTTATTCTGCTGTGTCGGTTCGGCTAAGGCTGTTGAAGGAATGGCTGCCGAAGCCAGCATTGTGCAGCTCATAAGAAAAGCTGCTGCTCTTTTTAAGATTTTCATAATTCTCCCCCTCAAAAAATCTTACTTTATCTATATTCTATATTATTTTCAAATCTAAAGCAAGAGTATTCAGGGTAATCGCTTATAAAATTAAAAAAGAGGTGTATTTCTACACCTCTTTTAATATTCAGAAATTATTTCTTGTCAGCAATTGCAGCCTGTGCAGCAGCAAGACGAGCAATCGGAACTCTGAATGGTGAACATGATACATAGTCAAGACCAATCTTATGACAGAACTCAACTGATGAAGGATCACCACCGTGCTCACCGCAGATACCGCAGTGAAGCTCAGGACGAGTTGTCTTACCGTTCTTAACAGCAAGCTCCATAAGCTGACCAACACCTGTCTGATCAAGCTTAGCAAATGGATCGTTCTCGAAAATCTTTGCATCATAGTAAGCATCAAGGAACTTACCTGCATCGTCACGGCTGAAGCCGAATGTCATCTGAGTAAGGTCGTTTGTACCGAAGCAGAAGAACTCAGCCTCTGTAGCAATATCAGCAGCAGTAAGAGCAGCACGAGGAATCTCAATCATAGTACCAACTTCGTACTTCATTTCAACACCTGCAGCAGCGATTTCTGCATCAGCAGTTTCAACAACCATATTCTTAACGTACTTAAGCTCCTTAGTGTCGCAAGCAAGAGGAATCATAATCTCAGGAGCAACAGTCCAATCCGGATGAGCCTTCTGTACATTGATAGCTGCACGGATAACAGCCTTTGTCTGCATCTTAGCAATTTCAGGATATGTTACTGCAAGACGTAAGCCACGATGACCCATCATTGGGTTGAACTCGTGGAGAGAAGAGATAAGAGTCTTGATATCTTCAACTGATTTGCCCTGTGCATCAGCAAGCTTCTTGATATCCTCTTCCTCTGTAGGAACAAACTCGTGGAGAGGTGGGTCTAAGAAACGGATTGTTACAGGACAGCCCTCAAGTGCCTCATAAAGAGCCTCGAAGTCACTCTGCTGATAAGGAAGAATCTTCTCAAGAGCAGCTTCTCTCTCTTCAACAGTGTCTGAACAAATCATCTCACGGAATGCAGCAATTCTGTCTTCCTCGAAGAACATATGCTCTGTACGGCAAAGACCGATACCCTCAGCACCAAGCTCTCTTGCCTTCTTAGCATCAGCAGGAGTATCAGCATTTGTACGAACCTTGAGTACTCTGAACTCATCAGCCCAGCCCATGATTCTGCCGAATGTACCTGCGATAGTAGCGTCAACAGTAGGGATTACACCGTCATAGATGTTACCTGTTGAACCGTCGATTGAAATATAGTCACCCTCGTGGTACTCTTTACCAGCAAGAGTAAATTTCTTATTTTCTTCGTCCATAGCGATGTCGCCGCAGCCTGATACACAGCAGGTACCCATACCACGAGCAACTACAGCAGCGTGTGATGTCATACCGCCGCGAACTGTAAGGATACCCTGAGCAGCCTTCATACCTGTAATATCCTCAGGTGAAGTCTCAAGACGAACAAGAACAACCTTCTCGCCCTTCTCGTTCCAAGCAACTGCATCGTCAGCGGTGAATACAACCTTACCGCAAGCAGCACCCGGAGAAGCGCCAAGACCCTTACCAGCAGGTGTTGCAGCCTTTAATGCAGCAGCATCAAACTGTGGGTGAAGGAGTGTGTCAAGGTTACGTGGGTCGATCATAGCAACTGCCTCTTCAGGAGTTCTCATACCCTCGTCAACTAAGTCACAGGCAATCTGAAGAGCAGCCTGAGCTGTTCTCTTACCGTTACGTGTCTGGAGCATAAAGAGCTTACCGTGTTCAACAGTGAACTCCATATCCTGCATATCTCTGTAGTGATTTTCAAGAGTTTCGCAAACCTTTGTGAACTCAGCGAAAGCCTCAGGGAATTTCTGCTCCATCTCTGAAATATGCATTGGTGTACGAACACCGGCAACTACGTCCTCGCCCTGTGCGTTTGTTAAGAACTCACCGAACAGACCTTTTTTACCTGTGGCAGGGTCACGAGTGAAAGCAACACCTGTACCGCAGTCATCACCCATATTACCGAATGCCATTGACTGAACGTTAACAGCAGTACCCCATGAATAAGGGATATCGTTGTCACGGCGGTAAACGTTAGCACGAGGGTTGTCCCATGAACGGAATACAGCCTTAACTGCACCCATTAACTGCTCCTTAGGATCAGTTGGGAAGTCGTCGCCAATCTTCTCTTTATACTCAGCCTTGAACTGAGTTGCAAGCTCTTTAAGGTCATCAGCATCAAGATCAACGTCCTGAGTAACGCCCTTCTTTTCTTTCATTTTGTCGATAAGCTCTTCAAAATACTTCTTACCAACTTCCATAACTACGTCAGAATACATCTGGATGAATCTTCTGTAGCAGTCCCAAGCCCATCTTGGATTGCCTGACTTTTCAGCAATAGCGTTAACTACATCCTCATTAAGACCTAAGTTAAGGATTGTGTCCATCATACCCGGCATTGAAGCTCTGGCACCTGAACGAACAGATACAAGAAGAGGATTTTCCTTATCGCCGAATTTTTTGCCGGTAATCTCTTCCATTTTAACAATGTACTCGTTGATTTCAGCCATAATGCCGTCGTTGATTTCACGACCGTCTTCATAATACTGAGTACAAGCTTCAGTAGAGATTGTGAAACCCTGTGGAACAGGCAGACCGATGTTTGTCATCTCAGCAAGGTTTGCACCCTTACCGCCGAGAAGTTCTCTCATGTCAGCATTACCCTCTGAAAAAAGGTAACAATACTTTTTTGCCATTTGAGAAATACCTCCTAATAAAAAATTTACAAATTAATTATTTGTACCTAATGCCGAATACAAACGCATATTTGCATTAAGGCATAGTACAGTGCAGTAGAATTATACCATAATAAGAAGGAAATTACAAACTTTTTTTATAATTTTTTATATTTAGTATTATTTAGCTTGAAAAATTTATAATTTTGTTGCATAATTAATTTAGAAAAATATGAATTCGGAGGTTACACTATGAAATGCGCAATCATACTTGCAGGCGGTAAAGGAACCAGAATGAAGGCAGACTGCCCCAAGGTTATGTGTAATGTTTTATTTAAGCCTATGATCAGCTATGTTGTTGATGCTGTTAAAGAAGCAGGGGCTGAGGATATCTGTGTTATTACAGGCTACAAGCATAATGAGGTTGAGGATTACCTCGCTTCTGTTGATATTAATATCAAAACGGCTTTGCAGGAGCCGCAGCTCGGCACAGGTCATGCAGTTATGCAGGCAGGTGCATTTATTGCTGCTCATACCGAAGATGAAATACTCATTTTAAACGGTGACGGTCCTCTTATGGATGCCGAAACAATCAATAAGGCTTATGCTTATCATAGGGAAAACAGCAATTCCATTACATTAATCAGTGCCATTGTTGATGACCTGAACGGTATCGGTCATATCAAGCGTGACGAAAACGGCACCCTGCTCAGAATTGTTGAGCACAAGGATGCTACACCTGAGGAAAAGCTGATTAATGAATCAAATGCAGGCTGCTACTGGTTTAACGGCGGCGACTTGCAGTATGCACTTTCCAAAATTACAAACAACAATGTTCAGAATGAATATTATCTTACCGACAGTCTTGAAATTCTCATCAGTGCAGGCAAAAATGCGGGTGCCTATGTTGTTGAAAACAATGAGGTTATTCTTGGTGCTAATGACAGAGTTCAGCTTAACGGACTGAACACCATTATGAGAAAGAATATCAATAACAAGCTGATGGTTAACGGTGTTGATATCCCCTGTACAGACGGTGTTATGATTGGCAAGGATGTTAAAATCGGCAATTCAACCGTTATTCTGCCGAACACAATTATTATCGGCAATACAGTTGTCGGTGACAGCTGTGTTATCGGTCCGAATACCTATATTGATAATTCCCAAATCGGTGACAATGTTGTTCTTGACAATTGCAAAATCCTTGACAGCACTGTTGAAAATGATGTGGATGCAGGTCCTTTTGTTAAGGTGAGAGCAAATTCACAATTAAAAAAAGGTGTTCACATCGGCAATTTTGTTGAGGTTAAAAATTCAGTTGTGGGTGAAGGCTCAAAGAGTGCGCATTTAACCTATATCGGTGACAGTGATGTGGGCAGCGGTGTTAATTTTGGCTGCGGAACCGTTACCTGCAATTATGACGGAAAGAATAAGTCACGCTGCAAAATCGGTGACGGTGCATTCATAGGCTGCAACACAAATCTGATTGCACCTGTTGAGGTTGGCGATAAGGCTTATATTGCAGCAGGCTCAACCATTACGGATGATATTCCTGAAAAGGCTTTATCCATTGCCCGTGCAAAGCAGGTCAACAAAGAAGGCTGGGTTGATGCTAAAAAGCCTTATAAAGAATAATTACTATTTGGATGTAAAGTACAGGAGAATAAATTGAAAAAAATCATATCAGTATTATTGACAGTGATAACAGTCTGCTTATTGTTTTCAGGCTGCAAGGAAAGTGCTGATGTTGACAAAACCACATCAACTACCGAAACAACAACCACCACGACCACAAGAACAACAGAGGATTTAAGCACAACCTTCAAGGAGGCTGCAACCAACAAAATCTATCCTGCGCTTGAAACGGATAATGGTGATGGCTATACAAATAAGCTGGCGGCATATCAGACAAAATATGACAGCTCAAACGCTACAAGAACAACAAATATCAGCAATGCGGTTTCAAGGCTTAACAATCTTGTTATTCCAAAGGATGCGGTCTTTTCCTTCAATCAGGTTGTAGGCAAAAGAACCGTGCTTGCAGGCTATCAGGAGGCAAAGGTTGTTCAGGGTGATGAATTTGTTGACGGACTCGGCGGCGGTATCTGTCAGGTCAGCTCAACTGTTTTTCAGGCGGTGCTCAGAGCAAATCTTGAAATAAAAATCAGAGCCTGCCATTCCCTCGAAATCGGCTACGTTCCCTTAGGCGGTGATGCAACCGTGCAGTGGAATTCACAGGATTTTCAGTTTAAAAACAACAGCGGCAGTGATTTACGCTTAAAGGTTACTGCTGAAAAGGGTGTGCTTACCTGCACTGTCTATTCGCAGGACAAGGTGTCTGTGGGTGATGTCAAGGTTAATATTGATAAAAAAGGTGAGCAGTATGTGCTGACAAGAAGTGTTAACGGTGAAATCAATTACACGACATACAGCAAATACAGCAAGGCTAAGACTTCGTCAAGCACCACCACAAAAAAGGCAGGATAATATATTAATTACACTGTATATGTATCGTTAACTCAATTATAAAAACATGAACTTAAATGCCCAATATTTTTGGGCATTTTTTATTTTATAAAAAAATTTATGAAAATATTGAAAAATTATGTCAACTTTTTTGCCATTTTCGGGACTACTATATGAATGGAGGTGTGTTATTTGGATACTCATAAAAGTAAAAAAGCTTTAGAGGATAGATTTACTCAGATTTATAATCAGTATAAAAGCTCAATTTACAAATTCTGCCTTGTTAAGTTAAATGGGGATAATTCAGGTGCAGAGGACTGTATGCAGAATGTTTTTATGACATTTTACAAAAAGCTCAGAAATAATGAGGAAATCACCAATCCCAGAGCCTATTTGTATAAGATTGCAAGTAACTACATAATGAAACATATTGAAGCAAATGCCAAGGAAAATAACACCGTGCTGCCTTTGGAGGATTACACCGACAAGGTTGTTGATGACAGGGACAGTGTGGACAGCAGGATTGATTATCAGCTTCTGAATGAAAAGCTCAATAAGCTGCTTACGCCAAATGAACAACAGCTCCTGAGACTGAAATATATGGATGACCTGACGATTGAACAGGTTTCAAAGGTACTGAACGTAAACAAGCAGACTGTTGCGAAACGGCTTCAGCGATTGCGAGAAAAAATAAAACATTCTATTACTATAGAATAGAAAGGAGACAGCTATGAATATTTCAGTAGATAAAAATGTTTTAAATTCGCTTTTAGATGAAAAGCAATTCAACAAAGAATTCAAAGCAATGCTTAATGAGCTGATTGATGATGAGCTTAAAAAAGATATCGACAAAATGGATTGCGATTTGATTGAAGAATGTACCGATATGTTAATTGAGCTTGAGCAGCAGAGTGACAAGGGCTTTCCTGTATTCATTCCTCTGACAACAGCCAGAAAGATTATAAATGCCTGCTCAAACAGAAACTTTAAATCACTGAGCAGAGGAATGAGAGCATCCATTGTTGCCTGTATCATTCTTCTTTCTGCAATAAGCTGTAATGCTGCAGTATATAAAATATCGGGTCACAACATTGCCAAGGAAGTAGTTGAAACAATTAACCAGAAATTAAATGACTGGGGCATAGTGGCTACGGCTGAAACGGATGATGCACCTTATGAAGAAGTTACGCTGAAACGCGGAATAGAGGATATTGACGGCGGCTGGGATGAGGAAGAATCCACTGCAAAGCCGAGCACAACCGAAGAAAACAAAGTTGAAAAGACAACGAAAAAGCCTGTAGGTATAGAAGATGTTAACGGTGGCTGGGACGATGAAACCACAACCAAGAAAACAGGCATTGAGGATATTAACGGTGGTTGGGATGAGGAAGAAACCACGACTAAAGGCGGTATTGAAGATATCAACGGCGGCTGGGATGACGATGAAACCACAACCAAACCGACAACAAAGCCAATCAAACCAAGCACAAAGCAGTTTACAGTAACCTTTGATGCTGACGGCGGTATCTGTGATATTGAAACAAAGCGAGTTGAGTTCAGAAAGCCTGTCGGAGCACTCCCTATTCCTAAAAAGCCCGGCTATGTATTTGCAGGCTGGTTCAATATTGATATTGCGTATAAATATAATTCTCAGCTTGGCGGTTATATCAATATTAAAGAAGCTATTCCGATTACGCCTGAGCATATCTATTCTCTTGAAAAGGATGCCGTATTTACTGCACACTGGGTTGAAGCAATTGCCGTTCATTTTGACCCCAACGGCGGCGAATGTGATGTAGCTACACTCTATACGGACGGCAATGGTAATATTAAGGATATTCCTGTTCCTGTAAGAGAGGGGTATATTTTTAACGGCTGGACTGCCAGAGTTAAAAGCGGCTCAATCGGACCCCTTCCGACTTATAAAACCGTAAAATTAACGCCAAACTTAATTATTACAGAGAGTATGACCTTTAAGGCAAACTGGATTGAGGATAAAACAGAATATACAATTCTTCTTAATTCCAACGATGAGGAATTTGGTATTCAGTCAAAGACCTTAAGGTATGGTGAGCCTGTCGGCGAGCTGCCTGTATTAACGGCGGAGGGCTATATATTTATCGGCTGGTTTGATAAGAGCAGTCTTCCTGCAAAGGAATACACGGCTGAAACCATATTTGAGGACAGAACACTTACATGTTTGTATGGTTTATGGGCACTTAAAGAATATACGCTGAACTTTGATCCTAACGGCGGCGAGTGTGACGTGGATAGTGTACAGATTTTCTATGGACAGAGCTATGGCGAGCTTCCTGTTCCTACAAAGCCGGGTTATAGGTTTGATGGTTGGTATTATAATAATACCAAAATCGATTCATCTGACTTTGTTCCGGATTTCGGTGAAACAAACGAAAGAACAGTTACCGCTAAATGGGTAAAAGTCGCAATCCAGATTAAATTCAACGGCAACGGCGGCACAGCCAATAAAACACCTAAAAACTATTATTACGGTGAAAGCTATGGAAATCTTCCGACTGCTTATCTCGACGGATACAAATTCCTCGGCTGGTTCACAGAGCCTGAGGGAGGAGAAGAAATCACTGTTGACAGCACGGTTATGTTCCCTTATGAAGGTACACTTTATGCACATTGGGTGGAGTTTAGTGAGGGTGAAATTGTTGTAACCGTTCATACAAACAGGTCTGTTGAATCTGTTTATGACCTTACCTATAACTACGGTGATACCCTCGGCTCATTGCCGATACCTGCAGCCACAACAGGCACAGAGAGCAGTTACACTGCATTTGTTGGCTGGTATGACGATGCTCGTTACGGTAATCAGTTATCTGATGATACCGTTATTACTGAGAGTATGGACATTTATGCACATTGGGAATTGTCAGGTCTGTTGAAAACCACTATCACCATTTCCAACATTAAGGACTACTATGAGCTAAATGAAGCCTTCAATTATGATGAGATTAAAGTAAAGGCAACTACCTTTGTAAACGAGATTCCGTTACAGGGAATGATTGATGCAGAGGGTGCAGAAAACTTCTTCTTTGGTATTGATACATCCACCCCAGGCTGGCATACCGGTAAGTTCTGGATGAGTATTAAGGAGCTTGATACAATTGCTCTCGGTACAGTTTCCTTTGAACAGGAATTCCAGTACTTTGTTACAGGCTGTGAGCACTCAGAAGGTACGCATATTGAAAACGATTTTGACCCAACCTGTACAGCAGACGGTTACACAGGCGACACAGTTTGTAACGATTGCGGTGCTGTCCTTGAACACGGTGAAAAGATTGCAAGGCTTAACCACGCTAAGACAGAGCTTAGAAATGTAAAGGCGGCAACCTGCAGTGAAGAGGGCTATACGGGTGATATTTATTGTGTATACTGCGGCAGCCGCAGATCTACAGGCAAATCAATTGCCAAGCTCCCGCACGCTGATACGCAGCTTGTAGGTGTAAAGGCAGCAACCTGCGGTGAAGAAGGTTATACAGGTGATGAGGTTTGTATTGACTGCGGTACTGTTATAACAAAGGGTAAGTCCGTTGCCAAGCTTCCGCACGGTAAGACTGAAATCAGAAATGCCTGCGAACCAACCTGCGGCAGCTTCGGCAACACAGGTGACGAGGTTTGCATTGAATGCGGAACAATTGTTAAAAAAGGAACACTTATCAGCAGACTTCCGCACGCTAATCCTGTTATTGTAAACGCAAGAGAAGCAACCTGTACCGAGGATGGCTACACAGGTGACATTTATTGTGACGTATGTGAAACTCTTGAGCATTGTGGCAAAAAGATTGAAAAAACAGGTCACAGCGAACAAGTCATTATTGAAAAGGCATCTATGGGTAAGGATGGTCACGTAGGCAAAATTTGTACAAAGTGCGGCGAAATGACAGAAGGTAAATCTTATCCCGGTATTGCAAGTGTTGAACTCAGTGAAACAGAATATATTTACAATAACAGACAGTTCACGCCGACTGTTATTGTTAAGGCGGCAAATGGTAACACAATAGACGCAAAGTATTATGATGTTGATATGCCTGCAGGAAGAACTGAGGTTGGTACCTACACAGTTAAAGTAACATTCAAGAACTACTATGAGGGTACATTTTATCTGACCTTTAATATCAAAGAAAGGACTGCAGTAGGCATAACATCAGCTAAAAAGGTTTCACGCGGTGTTCAGGCTACCTGGACAGCAGTTGACGGTGCAGACGGCTACCAGATTCAGGCTGTTTCCGGCAGTATTGTGCTTAAGGATTTGCACTTTGGTAAAAATGTAACATCACAGACGATTTATATGAATGTTACAAGTAACACATATCTTATTATGAGATCATACAAAATCGAAGTAATAAATGGTGTTGAAACAAAGGTGTACAGCGATTGGAGCGAAAAATTCTATGTTAGCTAACTGACATCAAATAAATCTCCGGAGGGATGACGGCAGAGTAATCTGCCGTCATCAGGTCGTTGATAAAGTGGGCTGAACCACGCACGAAGATAATTCTTTTAAAAATATAAACAACTCATTAATTGAAAGGAGTGTTGTTTATGAAAAAAATAATATCATTAATAATGTCGATATGTCTGGTGATAACAGGATTGCCGATGATGGCATATGCAGAGAACATCACTCCTGAAATTTCACTTGATGAATTTACTAAACAATTGCAGGAATTGCAGACGAAATATGATGAAAATTATGTACCTGAAATTACGATTGAAGACGGAAAGGAATTTTGTCATATTGACGGTGAGGAGTTTCCTGTATCATTTGACGGCGAAACCTCTGCCGTTGTAACTGAAAATGACTTTGAAATTCCGCTGTCAGCAATAGAACCATATTGCGAATTACCTGAAACATCAACATATTCATTAAATGATGAGAGCTATGATGATGTAACAGTTGATAAGGGAACAGCAGAAGATTTAGGCTTTGAGGTTGATATTGAAGAGGATAAGGCTGTGCTTACACAGCCTTATCAGACTGAAAGACTTATTGTTAAATCAAAATATGATATTAACCCTCTTGATTCTGTTGCAATGGTTGAAGGCTACAATGATTTACATATTGTTCAGTTTGATAATCAGGAAAGTGCAAAGCAGGCTGAAGAATACTATAACAAGCAAAAACTAATTGAATATGCCGAACCTGATTTGGTTATGTCTACAATGGAATTTGAAGACAGCGAAGCTGAAAGTGTTCAAACCTATGGTATTAATGATTACGGTTATCATCTTTCATGGGGAAGTGAATATGTCGGAATTGATGATTATGTTGATTATCTTGGAGATGTTTCTGCATTACCTGAAGTTATTGTAGGTGTAATTGATACAGGTATTGATGTTGATCACGATTTTTTGAAAGACAGAATTATTCGTACCAATTACAATATCAGCACTTCGGGTAATGAAAATGATGAAAATGATGATAAAGGTCACGGAACGCATGTAGCAGGTATTATTGCTGATAATACAACCGAAAATGTTAAAATTAAAGGATACAAAGTTTTAAGTAGTACGGGTCAAGGAACTCTCTCCGATGTAATAATAGCCTTTGATTATGCTGTTGCAGATGGTGTGAATATTATCAATATGAGTCTTAGCACTAAAGGCGAAAGCAAAACATTTGAAAAATCAATCAACAAGGCAACCGAAATGGGTGTTATCGTATGTGTATCAGCCGGAAACAACGGCAGCAGCAGACCTTTATATTGCCCTGCTAATATTGAAAATTGTATAACAGTTGGTGCACACGGAGAAGGTCCGAGAGAAAACTCGGTTACGCTTCCATATTGGACGAATAAAGGACCGGCACTTGACCTTTATGCACCCGGTGTATCCATTTACAGTTCTTATCTTGATAATGAATATGAAACCTTAAGCGGAACATCTATGGCTTGTCCTTTTGTAGTCGCTTCTGCTGCACTCCTTTTATCAAGAGATTACGGATTAAATGCAGATGATGTTTGCACTATTCTAGAAGAAAACTCAAAGAAAATGCATGATTCAATTAGTTCTATAATGGTTTTATATATTGCTGAAATCACGGAATATAATAAACTCAGAACCGAAAAGCCTGTATTCAGTGTAGAAGGCGGAAGATATTCGGACAGTGTAACGGTTGAACTCTCCTGTCCGGAAGAAAATGCCGAAATCTATTATACACTTGACGGCTCCCGTGCATCAAAAGCAAACGGTATTCGTTATACAGAGCCGATTGTCATTGACAAAGTAACAAAGGTTCATGCTGCGGCTTATGCAGGCGATAAGCTAAAAAGCCTGCAGACTGTTGCAGACTATTATATCACCGTAACAGATTCCGAAGGCAATTTTGAAATTGACACAAATGGTTTGATTACGGCATATAACGGAACAAATCAGTATTTAACCATTCCCGACACTATCAACGGAATTACCGTAACAGGTATAGGTAAACATGTATTTGCATCATCATCAAAACACGATATAATTATGATTAAGTTTCCGGATACTTTAACCTTTGTTGATCAATATGCTTTTTCTCAATCCAAGACTTTAAAATCTGTTTATTGCAAAAACCTGAAAACTGTCGGGAAAAGGGCTTTTTATAATTGCAGAAATCTTGATACTATTGATTTATCGCAGCTTGAAACTGTAGATGAATATGGTTTCGGACATTGCTATTCTATGAAGGAAGTCAGCAATGATAAACTTACAAGAATTGAAAGATGTGCCTTTACGGGTTTAACAAATGCAATAAGCATTAATCTGCCTAATGTTGAATTTATCGGTATTATGGGACTTAGAGGTTTAAGTAATGCAGAATATATAAATTTACCGAAGGTTGAAAAAATAACCGGTGGCTCCTTGAGCGGTGCATTTTTAATCGAATCACTTAATTTTCCGGAATTGAAAACAATTGATTACTATAAAGGTCAAAAAGGTGCTTTTAGTCAAATGGATGGTTTGAAAGAGTTTATTGCACCAAAACTGCAAAATCTTGTTGATGAAACATTTAATTTTATTAACACATTAAAATTAGTTTATATTCCAAATGTAATTGAAATAGGCAGTGGTGTTTTTGGTTGTACTTCATTAGAAACGATATATGCACCTAATTTAACAATGACAAAATCGCTTCCAAATTCAAATAATACTAATATTTATTTATCAAATTCCTGTACCGAGTTGCCTATTACAGAATATAAATATAATATTATTGCTCCGACAGGCTCATATGCCGAGCAGTATGCAAAAGAAAACGGACATACATTCATACCAAGTGACAGCAGAAATGAAAGCATAGAAAATCCAAGCAATGTAACCGATTTAGGCAGGTCTATATGTACTTCTGTTGCAGGACTTCGTTTCGGCTTTACTTGGGATAACATTGATGAAATTGAAAGCCTTGCAAGTGATATTGAATACGGCTTTATATATAGCCAAAAAGGTACGGGAAATTTATCCATAGATACTGTTGATAACACGAAGGTTAAAAAGATAGTTGCAAACAATCGTATTGATAACGGTGATACCACATCATTTAATCTTGTTATTTCAAATATCCCTAAGAGTTATTATGACAGAGAAATTACCGCAAGAGCATATGTTTGCATTGACGGAATGTATTTCTATTCAAATATGCTTAAAGGCTCTTTTGATGAAGTTGCTAATCTTGTTTTAGCTGATGATGAGATTGATTTGAACACTAAAAATGCAGTAAATAATTTGCTTAATAAGGAGATATAGTTATGAAAGAAAAGTACACAAAACCGATTACAAATATTGACGAGTTCAAGACAGTAGATATTATCACAACAAGTGATATTCGTGATGATGACAATATCGTTGACGGCAGCGATGGTTGGTAATTATGAAAAAGCAATTACTTATTATTTCAATCATAGTTGTTATAATCAGTATTTTTGTTTCCTGTTCTGTAAACGGCAGTAATGATGATATTTCAACTACTGCCGTTACAGATAGTGATGGTACAACGCATTACTATGAAATTGTTACAGACGATAGCAGCACTGTTTTGAATGAAATTGAAACACAACCAAACGGCAAAGTAGTAACAGAAAAGAATGGCAAATATGTTACTAACGAGCATACAACAGTTCTATCGCTTAAAAGTGTGACTGATAATTCAAGCACAGCAAAATCTACAACTGAAAAATCATCATCAAGTACAACAAAGCACAGTGATGAAACACAGGCTGATAACAATGTTGAATTTGAGCCTGACAAGCCTACAGAAGAAACAAAACCGTCAACATCAACATCTACTGAAAAGCCAACAACCACCACTACACAAAAAGGTACTCAGCCTGCCACAGATAAAGACGGCTGGGTTACGAAGTGGTATTAAAAAGGTAAAAATGAAAAGCAAACTGCTCTGTCTGCGGCATAAAAACCAACTGCATAATACAGAAAACAGGTCGATGAAAAGTATCCTTTTCAGTCGGTCTTAGAAGTTTGACTTTAATTCCTTGATTATTGATAAAGTGAAATATTTCCGTTAAAAAAATTAGAGGCTCACCCTTTCAAGGTGATCCTCTATTCTTTTAGGCTGTTTTTTTACAGCCCCTTTTGTGCGTTTTCCGCCTTTTGCTCGGGGAGTGAATTGTGCAAAGCACAAGAGACCGTTGCGCCAAATCTTTGATTTGGAGCAACTTGAATTAACACAGCTCCCACTCGCAAAAAACGAAATTCAGCTCCATTTCTCAACGCCTGCCGGCGTATAAAATTTATTTTCCCACTGCCCAGATGCACTGATTATTGTCAGCCAGCGCCGACAGGGTCATTTTCTTTTCTCCGTTATCTGTCTTTCCCTCACAGAATACGCCGTTGTAGGTTACACCGTCAATAACAGCGGTGAAGGTGTAGGAATTATTGTCAAGCTGAAATGCACAGTCCTTGCCGTCAACAGTGAGCTTGCCGTCACTGCTTATTTCTGCCTGAACAGGTGTGTTGATAATATCCTTTATCTTTGACCAGTCATCGGTTTTCCGTGTTTCATTTTTAAATAATATCAGCTCATAGGTGCCTGCAATATCTTTAAGGCTCACAGCTTTTGCGGTTTCACCCTTGTAGGAAAGCGGAAGCATTGTCAGCCAGCCCTCTGCATTTCTGAGCATCTGATGAATCTGTACATTGTGAAAAGCACCCTCACCGTCATTGTAGTGTGTGTGGTAAGCCTGATATATTTTTCCGTCATCGTCAATCAAGCAGGAGCTGTGACCGCCTGAAAGATAAGCCTTTTCGTTAAAGCTGAACTGATAGTTGCCGATAATATTTGTGCCTGTGCTTTTCATTTCAGCAGCATCATTGCCTGCCGCATCAACATAAGGTCCGTCGGGATTCTTGCTCCTGTATTCACGGATGTTATAGCCGTCAAGAGCACCAAGACCGCCGTAGGTCAGGAAGAAATAGTAATAGCCGCTTTCGCTGTCATATGTAATGAACGGTCCCTCGCCTGTGTTTTCCGTTTCCTCATTCGTGCGGGATATCTGCTTGCCGAAATAAATATCATAGTCCTCATTGCTTCGCATTGCGTCATAATCGGGCATTCCCGTTTCTTCAACAAGAGGAATAACGTATATGCCGCCGCTGAAGGAACCGTAGCTCAGCCAGAGCTTGCCGTCCTTGTCATAGAAGGGAGCAGGGTCAATGCAGTTCGGTGCAGCACCATAGGTGCAGTCATAGCTGCCCTCTTCATCAAACCAACGCTGTGCTTCAACCTCTTCCTCGGTGAAAACACCTTTTTCAATCAGCTCACCGATGTTTGTAAAGCTGTAATGTGTAGGGTATTTAATCTGTCCGAGCTTTCTCAGCTTGTTAAATCCGCTGTAAACAAGGCAGTCGCTGAATTCAAAGGTTCCCTCAGGGCTGTCTGCTGTTGCAAACCAGATTACAGAGGCGGTTGTGCCCCATACGGATGAGCTGGCATAATAGCAGTATTTGCCCATAGCTTCATTATAAATAATGTCGCTTGCCCATACATTGGTTTCCCATTCCTCGTCGGTGCGATCCCACTGGGTCTGTGCGGCATCACACCAGGCAAATGCCTTTGCATAGCTTTCTCTCAGCGTTTTTCCGTCAGCGGTCAGTATGCGGTTGCTGTCAAAAACACCTGATGAAACAGTTTTCCAGTTCATCAAATCATCACTTTCAGCCATTGCAATGTGTGAGCCTGTAACATAATACTTGCCATTCTTTGATTTAAAAAGTGACGGGTCGTGAACAGATACACCATTGCTGTCATTAAATTCGAGGGCATTGCCCTCAAGATTTTTGATTACAGCGTCTACTCTTTTTGCTTTGCAGCCTGCAAAGCAAGTGAGAATGATTACAGAGGATAAAAACAAACATATTAATTTTTTCATATCATCACCCTTATTTCATATTTTTTATTTTATAGACTATCCTAATCATAAACCATTTGTAAAGATTTGTCATCCTATTTTTGAAATTTTACATCAAAAAAGGCACTCGTTTCAGAGTGCCTTTTTGGGTTTCCTGCGATATTAACTTTATCTGATACCGTATTTTTCAATAATATAATCCATATCCTTATCGCCTCTGCCTGAGAGATTGATAAGAACAGAGCCCTTTTCCATCTGCTGAGCAAGCTTAATGCCGTATGCAACAGCGTGTGAGCTTTCTATTGCAGGGATGATTCCCTCCAGTCTTGAAAGGGTGTAGAAAGCATCAATGGTTTCATCATCATTGACCGTGTCATATTTAACTCTGCCGAGGTCATGCAGGAATGCGTGCTCAGGACCTGATGACGGATAGTCAAGACCGCTTGCTACGGAATAAACAGGAGCAGGCTCACCGTTTTCATCCTTAAGCATAATGCTGTTAAAGCCGTGCATAATTCCCTCGCTTCCGTATGTGAGGCTTGCTGCATGGTCGCCGAGCTTTTCACCTCTGCCCAGAGGCTCAATGCCGTATATGTCAACAGGATCATTCAGGAAGCCAGAGAAGATTCCCATAGCATTTGAGCCGCCGCCTACGCAGGCAACAACAGCGTCAGGCAGTTCACCTGTCATTTCAATAAACTGCTCTCTTGCTTCAATGCCGACAACGCTCTGGAAATCACGTACCATCATCGGGAATGGATGCGGTCCTACAACTGAGCCGATACAATAAATTGCATCCTTATATTCATTGCAGTATGCCTCAAATGCAGCGTCTACTGCTTCCTTGAGCGTCTGCAGACCATGCGTAACCTCAATAACATTTGCACCGAGGATTTTCATTCTTGCAACATTGGGTGCCTGCTTCTTTATATCAACAGCACCCATATAGATATCACACTCAAGACCGAAATAAGCGGCAGCAGTAGCCAGTGCCACACCGTGCTGACCTGCACCTGTTTCAGCAATAACCTTTTTCTTGCCCATATATTTAGCAAGCAGAGCCTCACCCATACAGTGATTGAGCTTGTGTGCGCCTGTATGGTTCAGGTCCTCACGTTTTACATAAAGCTGAACATTGCCAAACTGAGATGACAGTCTTTCAAGGTGTGAAATAGGTGTCGGTCTTCCCTGAAATTCCTTGCGAATACGGCGAAGCTCAGCGATGAATTTACGTGATTTGCTTATTGAATAATAAGCATCTGTAATTTCGTTCATTGCGTTCTGAAGCTCAGGCGGAATAAAGGAACCGCCGTATTTTCCGAAAAAGCCTGCCTTGTCAGGATAATTTTTAAGATAGGTATCAAAGTCAATGTTGTTGTAATTCATTTTTATTTCCTCCAAAAAGTTAATTTTAATATTTTTAATTTAGTTTGTTTTTTTATAATAAATATGTCTGCTTAACTGCGCCATCGTTTTGTTAACAGCATTTCATTTCCTCCCATAAAAGCTTTTGACAAATAAAAAAGTCCTTGACAGTATTAATATACTGTCAAGGACGAAAAATACTTTCCGTGGTGCCACCTTGATTTATGGCTTTGCCATACACTCTGCAAGATACTATCATATCTCTGACCGTTAACGCAGGTCTGCACGTCATAGAATACTCGGCATCTGCCTTTGACTATGCCCTCAGCGGTCCATTTAATAAGCCGTTTAATGTTCTGCTTCCAGCAACGAGAACTCTCTGTAAATGCGTATCTTATTTTTATCTCCGCTTCAACGGTTTGCTATTAAGTTGTAAATATCATATCACTAAAATTTCAATTTGTCAACAGTAATCTTGCATATGCACTTTCAACGGTTGAATTGAAAATAATGTTTTCAAAACTTTTTGCGCTTTCGTAGTCGGCAGATGAGCTTTCCGTAACAAAATAAAATTCCACACCGTTTGCTTTGCACCTGTTGATAAATTCCTTAACCCCGACAGGGGCTGTTGCGGAATGGTACATTGCGTGAAGCACAATATCAATATTGCTTAAATCATAGCTGTTATAGTCTATGCCAACATAAGGAGAAATGACAAGGATATTTTTGAATTTAAAAACAGGATTTTTTAAAGGCTCCTTGTTTTCCGCCTCATAAATTCTGTCATAGCTGATATATACCTTGCTAATACCCTTTTGAATATATTTAAAAGCATTTTCAAAATTTTTAAAGCCGTTTGCAGTTTTGTCTTCAAGCGGTTTGTCACTTGCTACAAGCACAATGGGCTTGTCATAAAACAGATTTGCCAGCAACGCTCCTGTAAAGCTCAGTGTGTCACTGCCATGTAAAACAATAATGCCCTTGTATTTGGAAAAATCAACACTGCCTATATAGTCGGCAAGCTGTTTCCATAGTTCAAGGCTCATATTTTCCGAAAGTACGGTAAAGGGCGATACGCATTCAAATTCAACATCATCATAATTCATATAGTCAAGTATTTTGAAGGGTGTGTCAAGGTGAATGTTGTCATCCTTTATACTGCCGATTGTACCGCCTGTGCCGATAACTAAAATTTTATTCATATTTATTACTTGGTAAAAAATGTTCTGAATGCCTTATAAGCCATATAGGTGTCAATTTTTGATACTACCTCATATGGTGAATGCATGGAGAGAACAGGTACACCAACATCAATAACATCAACATCAAGGTTTGCAATATACATAGCAACCGTTCCGCCGCCGCCTGCATCAACCTTGCCCAGCTCACCGCTTTGCCATAATACACCGTTGTTTTCCATAAGTGCTTTGACAAAGCTTACAAATTCTGCGGATGCATCGCTTGTGCCTGACTTACCTCTTGCACCTGTGAACTTAGTAACACATACACCCTCGTTGATAATGGATGCATTGTTCTTCTCAAACTGTGACGGCCAAGTGGGGTCAAAGGCAGCATTAACGTCTGCAGACAGGCATTTTGAGTTAGACAGAACATCTCTGCCCTCACAGCCCTCAAGCCTTGCCAAATCCTCAATGAAATATTTAAGATAGCTTGAGTTAAGACCTGTGTTGCCGTCTGAGCCTGTTTCCTCTTTATCTGTCAATACAGTAACTGCAGTGTATTCCGGTGCAGTATCAAGTGCAAAAATTGCTTTCATTGCAGGGTAAGAGCAAACCCTGTCGTCGTGACCGTAGCCGCCGATAAGGCTTCTGTCAAAGCCGATGTCATCAACTGTGAAGGCGGGAACAAGCTCCAGCTCGGCTGATAAAAAGTCACGCTCAACAATGCCGTATTTCTCAAACAGAATGTTTAAGATGTTCAGCTTAATTCTTTCGCTTTCCTCGTCATCCTTAAAAGGACGTGAGCCGATTACAACATTCAGCTCCTCACCCTTAACAATTTCATTTGCCTTTCTTGCCATCTGCTCTGCACCGAGATGCGGGAGAATGTCGGTGATGCAGAATTTAGGATCTGCCGCATCCTCACCGATTTTGACATCAACAAAGCTGCCGTCATTTTTGCAGATTCTGCCGTGGAGTGAAAGGGGAATTGCTGTCCACTGGTATTTTTTGATACCGCCATAGTAGTGTGTTTTGAAAAATCCAAGTGAGCCGTCCTCATAGACAGGAACCTGCTTTAAATCAAGACGCGGTGAGTCAATGTGTGCAGCACTGATTCTTACACCGTCAAGAACAGGGCGTGTTCCTTTAACGCAAAGGATAATTGCCTTGCCTCTGTTAAAATAGTAAACCTTGTCACCTGCCTTAAGCGGTTCACCGAATTTGTCAAATTTTTTAAAGCCGTTTGCCTCTGCCATTTCCAGAGCAGATTTTGCAAATTCGCGCTCGGTTTTGTTTTCAAAAAGGAACTTTTTGTAGCCCTCACAGAATTCGTCACAAGCCTTGAGCTCTTCTTCGCTCATAAAGTCAACGCCGTTTTTCTTTTTATAAAACAGCTTTTCTTTTAATTCTTTGGTGCTTTCACTCATAATATTTCCTCCAGAATATTGTCAATTTGTGTTTTTATATCCTCGCCGTTATTGTAAATTATATAATCGGCATGATCAATATAGTATTTTTCGCTGAGCTGGGCATTTATTCTTTCCATTGCTTTTTCGCAGCTTATGCCGTCACGCTCCATAATCCGTTTTGCTCTGAGCTCTTTATCAGCCATTACAGTGATAATGACATTGCATTTGTTTTGTGCATTTGCCTCAAAAAGCTGTGGTGCATCCAATATCGAAAGCGGTTTTGCAAGCTGTTCGCATTTTGCAATCACCTCGGGATGAATGATACTGTTTAACTGCTTCAGCTTTTCGTTATCATTAAAAACGATTTCACCCAGCCTGTTTCTGTCGAGTGTGCCGTCTTTAATAATATCATTGCCAAAATTATCAGCAAGCCTTCTTAAAAGCGGTAAATTATTTTCATAAATTTTTTTAACAACCTCATCACTGTTGATGATATGAAAGCTAAGCTTGGCGAGATATTCGCATACATAGCCCTTTCCTGCACCGCTGGGTCCTGTTAAGCCAATGAAAAACGGCTTTGTTAAATCAATAATGCTGAAAGCGGCGGCACGGATCAGTCTGTTATAAACTGCCATTCCTACACCTGTTGTATGCGGTATTCTGGCATAAACCTTTTTTGCACCCATTTCGTCAAGCTTCCTCAGTGCGTCAAAAAGCTCTTTCGCCTGACTTAAATCGTCATTTTCTTTACCGAATGTTACTTTTGGAATGGTTACATTGTCATCCTCAAAGCACAGTGCAAAGCAATCCTTTTTTGTATTTACAAATTTTTCATATCCGTCTTTGTCTGCATTAACAATAATTATTTTGGCTTTTGGTGCGTAGTGCTTGTACTTCATACCCGGAGATGCGGCAACCTCATCATTCTGCATACCTTCAAGCACAGCCTTTGCCACATCAACCTCGCCGATAACAGCTTCAAGCATTTCCTTTGTCACAGCACCTGGTCGAAGAATTGTGGGTGTTTCGGTCGCAAGGGTGATTACGGTTGACTCCACACCGAACGCACAGTCACCGCCGTCGATGATTGCGTCAATTTTTCCGCTCATATCGTCAATAACGTACTTTGCCTTTGTCGGTGACGGCAGTCCTGACGTGTTGGCGCTTGGTGCCGCAATGGGACAGCCTGCTGCTTTAATCAGTGCCCTTGCAGTTTCATTTTCAGGCATACGCACGGCGACCGTGTCCAGTCCGCCCGATACCACATCACCGACCTTTTCACTCTTTGGCAGAATGATGGTTAAGGGCGCAGGGAAAAATTTGTCAATCAGTGCCTGTGCCTTTGGCGTTACCTCTTTGACAAGCGGCTTGATGTCATCCTTTTCTGCAATGTGCACAATCAGCGGATTGTCACTTGGTCTGCCCTTGGCAGTGTAAATGCTTTTAACAGCCTCGTCATTCAGCGCATCAGCTCCCAAGCCGTATACCGTTTCGGTAGGGAATGCAACCAATCCGCCTTTTGCAATGATTTCACCTGCAAGCGCAATGTCATATTCACTTGTAGATAAAATCCTGGTTTCCATAATTTATACCTGTCTGTACCTATTTTTAAAGAGAAACATATTATTCCTCACCCTGGGCTTTGAGCTTTTCGGCGGTGTCAGCAGTGATGAGTGCATCAATCATTTCATCCAAATCACCGTTTAAAAATTGCTCTAATTTATAAAGTGTCAGACCGATTCTGTGGTCGGATACTCTGCCCTGCGGGTAGTTATAGGTTCTGATTCTTTCGCTTCTGTCGCCTGTGCCGACCTGTGCCTTACGCTCTCCTGCAATCTCTGCATCGTGCTTCGCTTTTTCAGCATCATAAAGACGGGAACGCAGCACCTTAAGTGCCTTTTCCTTGTTCTTATGCTGTGAACGCTCATCCTGACATTCGACAACCGTGCCTGTGGGCAGGTGCGTGATACGGATTGCGGATGAGGTTTTGTTGATATGCTGACCGCCTGCACCTGATGAACGGAAGGTGTCTATCTGCAAATCCTTCGGATTGATGTCAAAGTCAACCTCTTCAGCCTCGGGCAATACGGCAACAGTAGTTGTTGAGGTGTGTATTCTGCCCTGGCTTTCTGTTTCGGGCACACGCTGAACACGGTGAACACCCGATTCAAACTTAAAGCGTGAATATGCGCCGTCACCCTCAACGGAAAAGCTGATTTCCTTGTATCCGCCAAGACCTGTTTCGTTGGCATTGAGTACCTCGGTTTTAAAGCCCTTTGCCTCAGCGTACATAGAATACATTCTGAAAAGTACACCTGCAAACAGTGCAGATTCCTCACCGCCTGCACCGCCGCGGATTTCTATGATAACATTCTTGTCATCGTTAGGGTCACGGGGGAGAAGCAGTACCTTAAGCTCTTCACTGATTGTTTCCATATCAGCCTTGCTCTGTTCAAACTCATCCTTTACCATCTGGGCAAAATCTGCGTCCATTCCACCCTCGTCAAGCATCAGCTTTGATTCCTCAAAAGCCTCCTGTGCTTTTTTGTATTCCCTGAATTTTTCCACAACAGGGGTCAGGTGCTTAAGCTCACGCATAAGCTTTGTATATTTTTCCTGGTCTGAAACGATGTCAGGGTTACAGACTAATTCGTTAACCTCTTCAAATCGTTTTTCAACCTCATTAAGCTTATCTATCATAAGTTAATCCTCTCTAAGTAATCAAAAAATCTTTGTTTCTTTTGTTCCTGCTGTTTTGGTGTTTCTGATGAATCCACAAATTCAATGGTGAATTTTTCTTTTTTGTCATTCAGCAGATTTTTTTCTTCCAGAACTCTTTTTAACTGACGTGAAACACCTTCAGCACCGTCAAAGAAATTTACATCGCCCAATACCTCTTTAATTTCATCCTTAGCCAGTGGGTAATGTGTGCAGCCAAGCACTACGTTTGAAACCTTGCCTTTGTAATCGTGTAGATTTCTTTCAAGGTACGCTTTCAGCTCCTCTTTTTTTCCCTGCTCAATTAAATCAGCAAGACCCACACAGGCAAGCAGGCTTGTGTTGTTGTTGTAATATGTGTAAAACAGCTTGTGGAATTTTTCGCTCTCAAGTGTGCCCCTTGTTGCCATTACAAGTGTAAAGCCGTCGGGGTTATAATCGTGCACCATTTTATAGGCAGGCTCAATGGCGATAATCGGTGTGTCGGAATATTTTTCTCTTAAAAAGCTGACAGCCTTTGCAGATGCGGTGTTGCAGGCTAAAACAATTGCCTTGCAGTCTTTTTTGTTAATCATAAAATCAACAAGCTCGTCACATCTTGAGATGATTTCTTTATCACTTTTGTCGCCGTACGGGTTGTTTATGGAATCACTGAAAAAGAAATAATCCTCATTAGGCAGCAGGCGTACTGCTTTTCTGATTACACTGATACCGCCAATGCCTGAATCCAAAAAGCCGATTGGTCTGCTACTGCTCATTTTGCTTAACTGCCTTTATGTTTTTTTCTGCCTTAACCCTCGGTATCATAACCTCTCTGCCGCAGGTGCAGCATTTCAGCTTATAGTCAACACCGAGTCTTGTTATCTCAAATTCCTTTGAGCCGCAGGGGTGCGGTTTTTTCATTATTACAATGTCACCGAGCTTTAATTCCATAACATCACCATTATATAATATTATAAGTATTATTTAATCTAAATTATTATATCACTACTGTTATAATTTTACAACTGCATATCTTGCAAAAGATTTTCATATATATGAATTACATAAGAAAAGTGAGTGATGTTATGAAATTCTACCCGGAGGGGAAAAATCCTGATTTATTAAAAACCTTTAACTCTGTGGATGAGCTGAAAAAGGCAATGATGAACAGCGAGGTGATAGAGTCAAGGGTGCTGCTTTGTGACAGGGAGCATAATCTGCATGTTGACCTTGGTGCAGTCCGAGGAATTATACCGAGGCTTGAGGGCGCAATCGGCATTGATGACGGCAGTGTCAGGGATATTGCGCTTATTTCAAAGGTCAATAAGCGTATATGCTTTCATGTTCTTGGCTTTGAAAAAGATATTTATGAAAACAATATAGCAATTCTGTCACGAAAGGCTGTTCAGTTAAGGTGTATGGAGGAATATCTCAATCAGCTTGTTCCGGGAGATATTATTGATGCCGGTGTTACACACCTTGAAAAATTCGGCGCTTTTATTGATATAGGTGCAGGTGTCAATGCGCTGATACCTATTGATATGCTTTCCGTATCACGCATAAGTCATCCCAGCGAAAGACTTTGCGAAGGGCAGAGCATCAAGGTTGTGCTCAGAAAAAAAGAGCCGTCGAAAATGACCTTTTCCCTTAAAGAGCTTCTTGGCACGTGGGAGGAGAATGCAAAGGCTTTCACACCCGGTGAAACCGTAACAGGTGTTGTAAGAAGCATTGAGGATTACGGTGTGTTTGTGGAGCTTGCACCGAATCTTGCAGGGCTTGCCGAACCGCAGGATAATTTATTTGTGGGGCAGCAGGTTGCAGTTTATGTAAAATCCGTTATACCTGAGAAAATGAAAATCAAGCTGGTGATTGTTGAAGCCTTTAAGGAGGCAGCACCGCCAAAGGAGCTTACATACTATATTGACGGCAATCATATGGATTATTTTCAGTATTCACCGCAAAACAGCCCTAAACAGATTTTTACCGATTTTCATGAATAATAACCTCCTGAATAGAAAATTCCCGCGGCATAATAAACTGCCGTGGGAATTTTATTTTTTGATATTCTAACAAGCCTCTATCTGCGTGACGGAAAATTCTCTGCCTGCCGTTATCTCATAGTCGCTCTTTTTGCATTTCGGGCAGACTCGGCTGTTTTTCATCAGCTCAAATTCACAGCCGCAGGAGCATTTTCCCTTCGCAGGGATATAGTCTAAAATCAGCTCTGTGTTTTCAAAAACACTGCCAATGCGTGAAACCTTCCAGCATTCCTTAAAGTAATCGGGCAGTATGCCTGACAGCTCACCTGCCTGTACGGATACGCTTGAAACCTTTTTTAAATCCTGTTCTGTCATAATCTCTTCAACCAATTCAAAGATTTCCAGAACAACGCTTAATTCATGCATTATTTATTCCACTCTTTAATTTCTTTTCTGAGCCAGCTGCACCAGCTGTCTATGCCTTCACCTGTTTTTGCTGAAATAAAGTAGATTTCACAGTCAGGGTTAAGCTTATGAATACGCTCAACAACTGCATCATCATCAAAGTCAAATACGCTCTTTGTGTCAATTTTGTTGATGAGTACCACATCACAGATTGAGAACATAAGCGGATATTTCAGCGGCTTGTCATCGCCCTCGGGTACAGACAAAATCATTGCATTTTTGCTTGCACCTGTGTCAAATTCAGCAGGGCATACAAGGTTGCCTACATTTTCAAGCACAACAAAATCAAGGTCAGCAGTGCCGAATTCCTTGATTCCCTGTTCAGTCATTCCTGCATCAAGGTGACACATTCCGCCTGTGTGAAGCTGAATGGATTTAACACCTGTGTCGGCAATCGCCTTTGCATCAACATCACTGTCAATGTCAGCCTCCATAACACCGATTTTAAATTCATCCTTAAGCTGTGCAATTGTAGCCTTAAGGGTTGTGGTTTTACCGCTGCCCGGTGATGACATCAGATTAAGCAGAAAGGTTTTTTCCTTTTTCAGCTCTGCTCTTACTCTGTCAGCCTCTTTATCATTATTTTCAAAAACACTTCTTTTAATTTCAATAACTTTAAATTCGTCCATTGCTGTCCCCCGAATATAAAAATATGCTTTATTATAGTATGAATGAAATCATTTTACAAGCCCCCACGGGGGATAAGTTTGTTATCTTTTCGGGTATTCCAAATCATCAGGCAAGCCCAAAATATAATCGGCTGATACATTGTAAAATTTGCATATATTTCGTAAATCCTCCAGATTAGGTTCAGTAACACCATTCTCAATAAAGGATACCTTCCTTTGCGTTATGTTACAGTTTTCAGCGACTTCCTGTTGCTTCAAATCATTGTCAATTCTCAGTTCTTTAATCCTAACTTGTGCTATATCCATTTTATTGTCCTCCTGTTATATTTTAGCACAGTTAATTTTTAACTATTGACTTATAGTTAAAAATTAACTATAATTAAATTATCAAAGGAGGTGCGAAACAAATATGTCGGAATGTAACGATTGCGTGTTAGTAGATGAAGAGGCTTATGAAAAACTAAAGCAATTCAGATTAGAGGCTTCGGAAAAAATTGATTTTGTAAGAATGTTAACCTTAAGGCTTTTTATTTATATTGATTTGCTGGATAATGATTTATATGACTATAATGAACTATTAACAGATCTTAGAATGACTGTTACAGATTTATATAATTATTCCCGTGATTACAGTGATGTTGTCAATAATTATTTGAAAAAAGACAATTAAAAATACGGCTTATATTTTGTCGCCATCAAAGTTAAAAGGACAGCGTTAGCTGTCCTTTACTGTTCTTGGCTTTTCCTGCAGATTGAATGAAAAATGTTGATTTATATCACATTTGATGATATTATAGTTGCAGGACTTTGGTCTTACGGATTAAGTTCCGGCAAGGAGTTATCTATAAACGGTAGGCGGTTAGCCCTTTCTTTCCGAGAGGGTGTATCTTCAGCCCTCTTGAGATTTATCAAAGGAGGGTGATGTTATGGAATATGCAACTATAATTACACTTGTACTTATCATTGCACTTTTTATCATAATAAAAAAAGATTAACCGCCCTACTCCAATTGTGCAGTTAATCTTTTTTAATCGCATTTGGGGCTAACCGTCTATCGGATAGCTCCTTGTTCATTTATATTATATTATACATTTCTGTTTTTGTCAATGATAGAAAAACTGTTGACATTTTCTATATTTATTATTTCACAAGCTTTATTAACGCATCACGTGATAAACCGCATTTTCTTGCATTGTCATTGTTCGGCACGGCTCTGATTACCTCACCGTTATAACGTGAAACAAGCAGCTCGCAATCCTTGCCGTCAACGGTAACAGTTTCAATTGAATAGTCTTCTTTGAGAGGCACTTGCTTTGCAAGGTTTGATTTTTCGGTCAAAGCACCTGTGGGGCATAGCTTAACACATAAGCCGCAGTTGGTACATTTTGTCTGGTCAAGGGGCAGTGCAAAGGCAGGTGATACACTTGTCTTGAAGCCACGACCCAAAAGACCGATTGCACTGATGTCCATAACCTCTTTGCAGGAACGAACACACAGTCCGCAAAGAATACATTTTGCAGTGTTTCTTTCGATAAATGCATTGTCATCTCTTGTATATTTCTGCGGCATTTCGCCCGCAAATCTTTCAGGATTGATGTCATATCTCTGTGCAACGGATAACAGCTTGCATTTGAAGTATTCACGGCAGCCGCATTCAAGACAGCGCTGTGCTTCCTTCTGTGCCTCTTCAACTGCAAGACCCAGGGATACCTCGTCAAAATTATTGCGTCTGATTTCGGCATCAAGCACCTTGGCATTTGTTCTTGCTACAGGCTCTTTGCTGCTTAAATCAATTTTGTCCTCGTCACGCTTGCTGATATACTTTGGAGTTACATCAAGCTCCTCACCCTTAAGGTAAGCATCAACAACCTTAACGCATCTGTCAGCTTCACCGATAGCGGCAATGGCAATGGATGCACCCTTGTTTGTTGCATCACCGATTGCAAATACACCGTCAATATCAGTTGTGAAGGTGTCCTCGTCAGCGCTGATTGTTCCTCTGTCTGTCAAGCCCACAACATTTTCAAAGTCACTGCTGTCAAGCTTCTGACCGATTGCCATAATTACACTGTCAAGGGGCAGATATTCAGTTTTGCCCTCTATTGCAACAGGCTTTCTTCTGCCCGATGCATCAGGCTCACCCAGCTCCATAAGCTGCAGTGTCATACCGCATACCCTGCCGTCTTCGCTGTGAATTTCAACAGGGTTGGTTAAGAATTTGTAGATAACGCCCTCTTCCTTGGACTCCTTGATTTCAATTTCCTCGGCAGGCATTTCCTTTTCAGTACGGCGGTAGATTACATAAACCTCTTTTGCACCGAGTCTTACGGCTGTTCTGCAGGCATCCATTGCGGTGTTTCCGCCGCCGCAGACTGCAACCCTGTCACCGATTTCTACAGGCTTGCCCTGAATAACACTTCTTAAAAAGTCGATACCGCCGTAAACACCCTGTGTGTCCTCACCTTTAACACGCATAGGGCTTGATTTCCATGCGCCCGGTGCAAGAATAACGGCATCATTAACGCTCTTAAGCATATCCAGTGTAATGTCCTTGCCGAACTTACAGTTATTAACAAGGCGCACACCTGTCTTTTCAATCAGGCTGATTTCTGCATCAAGGATTTCCTTAGGCAGTCTGTACTGCGGAATACCATAACGGAGCATACCGCCCATTTTGTCCATCATATCAAAAACAGTAACCTCGTGACCCAGTGTTCTGAGGTAAAGTCCTGCTGACAAGCCTGCAGGTCCGCCGCCTACAATGGCAACCTTTTTGCTTGTTGACGGCTTACATTCAGGCAGATAGCTGTCACCCTTCAAGTCAAGGTCTGCCGCAAAGAATTTAAGCTGTGCAATGTTGATTGGTTCTTCAACCTTTCCGCGTCTGCAAGCCTTTTCACAAGGGTGTGGGCATACTCTGCCGATGGATGCAGGCAGCGGGATTCTGTCCTTGATAAGCTTTAATGCCTCGTCAAATTTGCCGTTGGCAATCAGACCCACATAGCCCTGACAATCCGTGTTTGCAGGGCAGGCAAGCTGACAGGGAGCAATACAATCACCATCGTGAGCTGACATAAGCAGCTCCATAGCAATTTTTCTTGATTTAATAACTCTTTCGCTTTCGGTATTGATAACCATACCCTCGCTGATTTTTGCAGAGCAGGAGCGAAGGAGCTTCGGTACACCCTCAGCCTCAACAACACAAAGACCGCAGGCACCGTAAATTTCTACTGCCTCATCATAGCAAAGGGTAGGTATGTAAATTCCGTTTGCCTTTGCTGCTTCCAATATTGTACTGCCGGCAGGAGCAGTAACCTTCTGACCGTTAATTGTCAGGTTAATCATATCCATTGAACTACTCCTCCTTACTTTCTTATAATTGCACCGAACTTACAGTTCTGCATACATTTTCCGCACTTGATACATTTGTCAGCGTCAATGGTGTGCGGCTGTTTAACTGAGCCTGAAATTGCATCAACAGGGCAGTTTCTTGCACAGAGTGTGCAGCCCTTGCATTTGTCCTCAATGATGGAATATTCAATCAGGCTTGTGCATTCGCCTGCAGGGCAGGTCTTATTTTCAATATGCGCTATGTACTCATCCTTAAAATACTTGATTGTGGTTAAAACAGGGTTTGGTGCTGTCTGACCGAGTCCGCAGAGTGCACCGTCCTTAATACCGTAGCAAAGCTCTTCAAGCAGCTCAACATCGCCTTCCTTACCCTTGCCTTCGGTAATTCTTGTTAAAATCTCAAGCATTCTTGTTGTGCCGATTCGGCAGTGAACGCATTTTCCGCAGCTTTCCTTGGCAGTGAAGTCAAGGAAGAATTTTGCCATGCCTACCATACAGGTGCTTTCGTCCATAACAACCATTCCGCCTGAGCCCATAATTGCACCTGTTGCACCAAGTGCCTTGTAGTCAATGACAGTGTCAATCAGCCGGGCAGGGATACATCCGCCTGACGGTCCGCCCATCTGTACAGCCTTGAATGCCTTGTCACCCTTCATTCCGCCGCCGATGTCAAAGATAACATCACGCAGTGTTTTGCCCATAGGGATTTCAACAAGACCGCTTCTCTTAACCTTGCCTGTTACGGCAAATACCTTTGTGCCCTTTGAGCCTTCTGTACCCATAGTGGCAAAAGCCTCACCGCCGTTGTTGATAATCCACGAAACATTGGCAAAGGTTTCAACATTATTGATGTTTGACGGCTTTTTCCAGTAGCCGCTTTGCGCAGGGAACGGAGGCTTAAGCCTTGGCATACCTCTGTGACCCTCAAGGGATTCGATAAGTGCAGTTTCCTCACCGCATACAAATGCACCTGCACCTGCCTTGATGATCATAGTACAGCTGAAATCTGTGCCGAAAATCTTTTCGCCAAGATAGCCCTTTTCGGTTGCATCCTTGATTGCTTTTTCAAGTCTTTTGATAGCAAGGGGATATTCGGCACGAACATAAACAACGGCGTTCTTTGCACCGATTGCATATGCACCGATGAGCATACCCTCAATCAGATTATGGGGGTCACTCTCAATAACAGCTCTGTCCATAAATGCACCTGGGTCGCCCTCGTCGGCATTACAGATTAAATATTTTTCCTTGTCCTCGCTCTGTCTTGCAGCGTTCCATTTGAACCAGGTGGGGAAGCCTGCGCCGCCCCTGCCTGCCAGTCCTGATACCTTGATTACGTCAATAACATCCTCAGGTGTCATTGTTGTAACCACCTTTTTAAGGGCAGAATATCCGTCTGCCTCAACAAATTCATCAATGCTTTCAGGGTTGATGATACCGCAGCGGCGAAGGGCAATACGTGTCTGCTTCTCTAAAAATTCCTTGTCCTCATCACTGACAAGCAAATCGGCAATAACTGCTTCATCACCTGTTTTTGCATATTCGGCAATTTTTTCAGCATCCTTTTCCGTAACCCTTACAAGCCTTTTAACATCACCGTTATCATCATAAATATCCACAATCGGCTCAAGGTAGCACATACCGATACAGCCTGCAATTGTAAGCTTTGCTCCGCTTAAATCACAGCCCAGCAAAGCCTTTCTTACTTTTTCGGCACCTGCCGCAATACCGCAGGAGCCTTCACCAATCACGATTTTCATATTACTCAGCCTCCCTTAACTCTCTTAAAATTTTCTTTGTTTTATCAGGAGTCAATGAGCCGTATGTATCCTCATTTATCATCATTACAGGTGAAAGTGAGCAGCAGCCAAGGCAGGCAACACATTTAAGTGAAAACAGACCGTCCTCTGTTGTTTCACCGTCATCAATGCCAAGCTCATCCTTGATTGTCTGTAAAATCAGCTGGCTTGAATTAACATGGCAGGCTGTGCCCTGACAAAGCATAATTAAATATTTGCCCACGGGTGCAAGCCTGAACTGCGTGTAAAATGTGGCAACGCCCATGATTTCACTTTCGGCAATTCCTGTTCTTTCGCTGATTAAGCAGATAGCTTCTTTCGGCAGATAGCCGTAGATATCCTGTGTCTTTTGCAGTATTGTTATTAATGAGCCTTTTTTGTCGGCAAGCTCTGCCAGAACAGGCTCAATCAAATCTAAATTAAAATTTTTCTCCAAAATTATGTTACCTCCTGCAAATTTCATAACTATATATATGAGAGCACTCATATAATACTAAATTAGACCTGTAGTTTCAAGTGTTGATTTATGGAATTATTACTAATTTATATATTATTTATATATTTGTTGACTGCTTTGGCAAGTCCGTCCTCTGCATTTGAAAGTGCGGTGAATTTTGCGGCAGCCTTGCATTCTGCTGAGCCGTTGCCCATAGCAAATGAAAATCCTGCCCATTCAAGCATCTGGATATCATTGCCTGCATCACCAAAGCACATTACCTCATCTGCAGTTAAGTTCAGCGATTTGCTCAGATTTTCAACAGCATTTCCCTTGTTGGCGGTAGGAGATGTTCCTTCAAGACAGCCTTCAAAGCTGACAGCAGTTGTTAAATTGAATTTCTTCATTATGGATGTAAATTCAGCATACTGCCAATCCTCTACGGAATAAAGGGTGATTTTTTCAATTCCTCTGTCGCCGAGATATTCAATCAGATTATCGTGTGCTTCCATAGATGCCTCCACCTGATCTATAAATTCCTGCGGCATATCGGAATTGTTTAAAAAGAATTTACTGCAATCAGCCTGATAATGGCTTTTGCCGTTAATATAAACCTCAAAAAATACATTTTGATTCAAAAAATCACGGATTATATCTATGGCAGTTTTATTTGGTATCAGATCACTGCACAGCGTTTTTGAATGAGCACGGTCATAAACACCTGCCCCGTTTGCATATATTACATAATCTGCAAAGGGTATCTGATTGGTTACATCATCCGTTAGTACAAGGGGTCTTCCTGTGGCAATTGCAATTTTAACACCCTTGTCATGTGCCTGCTTCAAAGCTTTTACAGTGAAATCCGTTATGGTTATATGGTCGGGCGACATTAATGTGCCGTCTAAATCAGTGGCTATTAATTTAATCGACATATTTCTACAGTCCTTTCTTTTAAAATATTCTAACATATAATTTAATATTTATCTATATAAAAAAGTTACAATATATTATGCAATTTATGATTAATTAATGTGAAAATAGGTGGCGTTATGAGAAAATTTATAAATCTGATTCTGGTATTTATAATTATAATCGGTGTTTTAAACTTATGCGATTTGTACTCAGGTTATAAGCTGAGCTTAGGTGTTGATAAAGTTTTTACAACAGAGGAAACCACGGTTGAGTCAACGCATAAGAAGGAAAGCGAAAATAAGGATAATCTTAATAATTATCTTTACCGCCAAATGGATAAGGATGAAAAACGAATCTATGATACGATTTATAATGCTGCTTTAGGTTTTAAAACGCCTGTGTTTGTGGGCTATTTTGATGATGCGGAGGATGCCTTTGATATATTCAGAATTATGCTGGCGGAGCATCCGGAGCTTTTCTGGTGCTCGGGTCAGTGCTCTTTGGGGACAGGCGGATTTCTTAATATTGACTATGTTTACACAAAAAATGAAGCCTTGGAAAAAAAGAAGCTTATAGAAAAAAAGGCAGATGAGCTTATAGCAAATCTGGAAAGTGATGAATACAAAAGAGCACTTGCCTGTTATGATTATGTTATTCTTAACGCCCATTATGATATGGAGAATATTGACAGAATTCTGGAGATTCCTTCCGATTCCACAATTGAAGGTGTGTTTTTGAACAATACCGCTGTCTGTGCAGGGTATGCCAAGGCGTATCAATATCTGCTGCAAAGAGCAGGTCTGACGGCAATGTATGTTGTCGGCGTTGCCTCAAACAGCAGCGGTTCGGAAAATCATGCATGGATTTTGCAGCAGATTGATGACAAATATTATTACAGTGACCCGACCTGGGATGATACAAAAAATGATAATATTGTCTGTCACAGTTATTTTTGTATTACAGCAGGTGAGATTGGTGTTAACCACGATATTGATGATTTGTATCCGCTTTTGACGGCTAACTCGCTGGAGGCAAATTATTTTGTAAGAGAGGGCAGATATTTTGATAATTATTCTGTCAGTGATGTCAGACAGGCTATAGCCGAAAGTCTTGAGGAAAATCGTGATTTTGTTGAATTCAGATATAAAACACAGGATGAGTATGATAAGGCGAAGGAATGTCTTTTTCAGAACGGCGAAATCTATCTGGCTTTTAAGCCCATAGATTTTTTGAAATATTCAGTCAATACCGAAAAGATGACAATGATTCAGGATGACATTCACAGGGTGATTATGCTGATTTATAATAAGGATAAATAACTGCTGCTTTTGACAACAGGCACAATATAAGTTATAATCAGATTAACAAACTTAAGGAGCAGAAAAATGAAAAAAATATTAGCTTTTTTAATTTCTTTCATTCTTATTATGACAGCTTGTGCCTTGCCCGTATCCGCACAGGAGAAGTCTGTTTTAACCATTAGGGCTGACGATGAGCGCAGAAAAATTTCGGACAAGCTTTACGGTCTTTTTATTGAGGACATAAGCTTTGCCTGTGACGGCGGGCTGGTTTCAAATCTTGTCAATAACGGCTCATTTGAATATGAATTTAACAAAACCACAGGCTGGGTGACTGATAATATTACATTATCAACTGATGATAACGCATCGCCAATGCATAAAAACAATCCAACCTATGCCACCATCAGTGTTAACGGCAAGGGCAGTATCACCAATCTCGGCTATACGGAATTGTATGATTACAAGACCTATGACAGAAACGAGAAAAAGGCAAATACTGCCGATATGGGCTTTAAAGAGGGCGTAAGCTATGATTTTTCCTGTTATATGCTGAACAAGGATTTTAACGGAACAATCTCTGTATACCTTGATTCTGCTAAAAATAAATCAAATGTTACTGCTCTTGATGTTTCAACAGTAGGTAATAGCTGGACAGAAATAAAAGCCGTTCTTGAAGCCACAGCCACAGAAGACGGCGGACTGACTATTGAATTTGACGGCAGCGGAACCATGCTTATTGATTTTGTGACCCTTGTTCCGCAGAACAGCTATGGCTACGGAAATCAGAGCTGGAAATATACAACACTCAGGTCTGACCTTTATACTGCTCTGGAGCAGATGAATCCGTTCTTCATCCGTTTCCCTGGGGGCTGTCTTGCTGAGGGGGACAGCCTTGAAAATCTCTATGATTGGAAGGAAACAATCGGTCCCCTTGAGGAGAGAAAGCAGTTTTATAACCTGTGGCGTGATGATGTCGGCAGGGATTATATCAACACCATGGCAATGGGCTACCACGAGTATTTTCAGCTTTGTGATGATTTGAATGCCGAGCCGCTGCCGATACTCAATGTGGGCTTGACCTGTCAGGGCAGAGCTGCCTATGATGACCACGTTATCGCTCTTGAAAAATCATCAATGACCGACGCTCAGTGGGAGAGCTATCTAACTGAAAAAAGAAATCTCGACCCTGAAAAGCAGGCGGACGAAAGAAAAGAATTTACCGATTACATAAACGGGCTCAATATAAATTCACGTGATGATTTTGAAAAGTATCTTGATACAATTGCACTGCGACCCGGCACACCTGAATGGGATGCGTATGTGCAGGATATTCTTGATTTAATTGAATATGCAAATGGTGATGCTACCACAAGCTACTGGGGTGCACTTCGTGCCGCAAACGGCAGTGAAGAGCCGTTTAACCTTAAATATATCGGTCTTGGCAATGAAAACTGGGGCGAAATTTATGAAAGAAATTTCAGGGAGCTTTACAAAGCAGTAAAGGCTGCTTACCCTGATATTACCGTGATTTCATCAAGCGGAACATGGCTTGAGGGTGAAGCCTTTGATTATAACTGGAACTGGATTGACAAGGATTTTAAGGACACTATTGTTGATGAGCATTATTATACAAATGACAGCTATCTGATAAAGAACAACAACAGATATGACAGCTATGACCGTAATTCCGCACACGTTTTTGTGGGCGAGTATGCGGCAACCTCACCGGGCTTCGGCACACTGCAGACAAAGTCAAATATCTATGAGGCTGCAGAGGAGGCAAGCTATCTTACAGGTATTGAGCGCAACGGCGATATTGTTGATATGGCTTCCTATGCACCTACCTTTGCAAAGGTAAATGCCCAGTGCTGGAATATAAATCTTATCTGGTTTGATTCACAGGAAATTGTATTAACGCCGAGCTATTATACACAAATGCTCTTTGCCAATAATTATGGCAGTGAATATGTTGCATCAGCCTTTGCAAATGGCGAAACTGCTGAAAATGGCGTTTATCAGTCTGTGACGGTTGACGAGGATGAGCAGGTGATATATGTCAAGCTTGTCAATACCTCGGGTAAGGAAACCTCGGTTGACGTTCAGCTTGAGGGCTGGGATACGATTAACAAAGTATCCGTTCAGTCTGTTGAAAATAAATACAAGCAGGCTTGCAATGAGCTTGGCAAAAACACAACCTATCCTGCCGAATATGATATAGCTGTCAAGGATAATCAGATGACCGTCGAGCTTGGCAGATATGATGTAACTGTTTTAAGAATTGCTTACGGCAGCAATGACGGTTCATCCTTGTACACATTGCCGAATTTTATCAGTACAATGACACAAAACACAACTGATTTTGTGCCTGTTGCATTAAAAGCAGGCATCGCAGGCGGTGTGGCAGGTGCTGTTCTGCTGATTGCGGCTGCTTGTGCGGTTACAGCAGTAATAAAGAAAAAATCAAAGAAGGGTGACAACTAAAATGAATAGGAATTTTAAGAAAATATTATCCGTTTTATTATCGGCATCTATTATTGCAGCAGTCTTTGCAGGGTGCTCAAAGGTTGAGGAATTTACATTCTGCCCTGCGAATGAAAAGGAAAGTGACGTTGCTGTTGTCAGCTTTAATGTAGCGGCACCCTGGGGTAGTCTTTTAAAGAATACATCATCAGGCGCAAGGGTAAAGCGCTTTGCAGCCTATATGAATGCTGTTAAGCCCGATTCTATCGGTACACAGGAAATGAACAGTGACTGGATGAAAAAGCTTGCAGAGCTTATGCCTGACTATGACAGCTATGGTGTTGTCCGTGGCGGTGATGATAATGAAAAGAAAAGCGAGATGAATTCCGTTTTCTGGCTTAAGGATAAGTATGATTGTATAGCTCAAAACACCTTCTGGCTGTCTGAAACACCTGATAAAGAGAGTAAGTTTGAGGGTGCAGGCTGTTACCGCGTATGCTCCTATGTTGTTTTGCAGAGTAAGGAATCAGATCTTAAATATATTCATATGAATACACACCTTGATAATGCCAGTGATGAGGCAAGGGTGTATGGTGCGAATGTTCTGCTTGGCAAAATTGATGAGCTTAAGGCACAGTATCCGAATACGCCGATTGTTTTAAGCGGTGATTTCAATGATTACATCAGCGGTCCTGCATCCGGTGTTCTTGCTGATGAGCTGAATGTGCAGTCGGCAGACACAAATACCTATCACGATTGGGGTAAAATCACCGAGGGCGAGCCCATAGATTTCATTTTTACCACAGGCACAATCGGTGATTATCAGATTCTGAATGATACAACAAACGGTCTTGTCAGTGACCATTATGGTATTTATCAGACCATTAAGTTTTGATAATACTCGTCCCTACAAAAAAGAAGCAGTATGGAATGAACCATACTGCTTCTTTTAATATATCTTGTTTTATTTTACAAATTCCTCTGCAACCTTAACAATGTTTTCAGCACTGAGTCCGAACTGCTTGAGCAAATCAAGAGCAGGACCGGAATGACCGAATTCATCATTAACGCCGATTCTCTTGACAGGTGTGGGGCACTTTTCACTCAGACAGGAGCAAACAGCCTCGCCAAGACCGCCGATGATATTATGTTCCTCAACGGTGATAACCTTGCCTGTTTTCTTTGCAGATGCAATAACAAGCTCCTCGTCAAGGGGTTTGATTGTTGCAATGTTGATGATTTCGGCACGGATGCCTTTATCTGCAAGCACCTTGCCTGCCTCAATTGCTTCTGCAACCATAAGACCGTTTGCTATGATGGTTACATCTGTACCCTCTGTGATAACCTCACCCTTGCCGATTTCAAATTTATAATCCTCACTATGGAATACAGGAACGGCAAGTCTGCCGAATCTCAAATAAACAGGACCCTCGTAGTTATATGCGGCTTTAACTGCCTGCTTTGCTTCAACATCGTCAGCAGGGCAGATAACAACCATGCCCGGTATTGCTCTCATAAGAGCAAAATCCTCACAGCACTGGTGAGATGCACCATCCTCACCGACAGAAATACCTGCGTGTGTAGCACCGATTTTAACATTAAGGTGTGGATAACCAATTGTGTTTCTGACCTGTTCAAAGGCTCTGCCTGCGGCAAACATTGCAAAGCTTGATGCAAACGGAACAAGACCCATTGTGCTCATACCTGCAGCAACACAAATCATATTTGCCTCTGCAATACCGCAGTTAATATGTCTTTCGGGAAAATCCTTTTTGAATATACCTGTTTTTGTTGCTGCTGAAAGGTCAGCGTCAAGAACAACTAATTTTTCTGCACCCTCCTGTGCCAGCTCCTTAAGAGCATTACCGTAGCTGTCACGGGTAGCAATCTTTTTAATATCAGCCATTTTTTACGCCTCCTCTATCTCTGCAAGTGCAGCTCTGAGCTCTGCCATAGCAATGTTGTATTCTTCCTCATTAGGTGCTTTGCCGTGCCAGCCGCACTCATTTTCCATATAGGATACGCCCTTACCCTTAACGGTTTTCATAATGATAGCAAAAGGCTTTTCAGATTTGTGGAAAGCATCAAATGCTTTTTCAAGCTCATCAAAATCATTGCCGTTAATTGTAATCTGGTCAAAGCCGAAAGCCTCTAATTTCTTATCAATCGGCTCTGCGGTCATTACCTCGTCGGTAGTTCCGTCAATCTGCAGTCCATTGCAGTCAATGATTACACAAAGATTGTCAAGCTTATACTGGTTGGCAAACATAAGTGCTTCCCAAACCTGACCCTCTTCAATTTCACCGTCACCAAGGAGGGTGTAGATGTTGATGTCATTTTTACCTATGTATTTTGCACCCTTAGCCATACCGACAGCAGTGCTGATGCCCTGACCCAGTGAGCCTGTTGACATATCAATGCCAGGCACAGTATTCATATTCGGATGACCCTGAAGGTAGGAATCAATGTGTCTTAAGGTCGGCAAATCTTCAACAGGGAAAAAGCCCTTGTAAGCCAGCGCACTGTAAAGACCCGGTGCACAGTGACCCTTTGAAAGGACAAATCTGTCACGGTTTTCATCCTTAGGATTCTTTGCGTCAACCCTCATCTCTTTAAAATAGAGGTATGCAAAAACATCTGCTGATGAAAGGCTTCCGCCCGGATGACCTGCCTTTGCGCCGTAGGTGCTTTCGATAATTCCCATTCTGATTTTTGCAGCATAGGAGGAAAGCATTTTCTTTGTTTCCATTTCCATAGTATATTCTCCTATATATAAAATATTAATCAACCTGTGTGTAGAAGGTGTCAAGAACAGTTTCAAGTGTCAGCTCCTCGTCGGGATAGAACTCTGCATAAACATAGTCTGCATAGTCTGTTCTTTCGCTTTCCTTCATTTCACCCTGCAGTGTTTCGGTTTCAAAATCTCTGACACCCTTTGAAACAAGCAGTGATGCAAGGTATGTGACATTTGATAAATCCAGATTGGTGGTGCTGTAATCAGCAGCAGTATTGTAAAGTCTGCTTACAATGCTGAAATCGTTCAGCACGGCAGGAACAAGCTGGTTTGCAAAAGCCTTTATATACTGTGTCTGACGGGCTGTTCTGTTGAGCGATGCGTCAATCGTCTGCATATCTCTCTGTCTTACATAGCTTTCGGTTAAGTCGCCTGTAAGATGAACCTTGTCGCCGACCTTTATACCGAGATTTTCAAAATTATAAAGGGATTCAACGGTAACACCGCCGATAGCGTCATTGATAGGTGCTATACCGTCAAGATCAAGTACAAAATACTTGTTAATCGGCACGTTATAAAGAATACGTGATATGGATGTTGTAACATTGTTTGCAGAGGATGCTTTGCCGTCACCGTATGCAAAGCTTAAGCAAAGCTGCATATTTTCATTTCTCAGAAAAATATTGTTTTCACTGTATAAATCAACGTCAACCATCGTGTCACGGGGAATGGATAATGCCTTGGCTCTTCCTGTTCTTGTATCGACGGTCAGCACAATGTCAGCATCAGCCTGTCCTGCTGTGCCGATAGCGTCACCCGTGCCAAGCTCTCTTTTATCTACACCGATAAAAGCAATAGCAACAACATCCTTATTATAAACATATTTATGACCTTCGTGCTCTATTACTTCCTCATAATTGGTCTGGGTTGTAACATTGGTAAAGCTGTTTTTACCCTTTTGCTCAAGGAAAAGGAATGTACCCACAATGCCTATGACAACAACAAGCAGCAGCACCAAAAAAGCAATTGCAATTTTTGCTGCTGTGGGCAGCTTTTGTTTTTTCTTTTTATGATGCGAATGGCTGTGGCTGTGGTGTTTATGATGTTTTGAATGATGACCGCCTGAGGAATGATGATGGCTGTGATGGTGATGACCGCTTGAATGGCGGTGCTTATCCTCCTCATTCAAAGTAAGAGCGGGAGTACCATCTGTATCGTTTGTTGATTTAACAGTGTTTTCAAGGCTGATTAAGTCATCTGTATTATTTAAAATGTCAAGCTCTAAATCATCATTTAAGTTTGGATCAATAGGTTTGTTCATCTTTTACTAATACTCCACATACAAGATACCTGCTGCTTTTCTGATTTGTAATACAGGTTGAAAGCACAACAATTTTGCTGTCTTCGTTTACTTCCTTATCAAGCTCTGTTCTTACATTTTTTAAAGCAGAGGATGGGTTTAAAATATATTGTTCAAATTCCAGAAACTGAACGGTGTCTGCAAAGTTAAAGGAATTCATAATGTGACGGTCGTCATATTTAAAGGCTGAAATGATTTGATAGGTCAGCTTCTTTTCAGGTGTGTAAATATAGAAATAAGGATGACTGTTGAAGAAATCCTCTTTTTCAAATCTGTGCAGGGTAGTGAAAAATGTGTCACCATAACCATTGTGACCGTAAATAACGGTTACTCTGTCATTAAAGGTTTTTGTGTTGACGGATTCGGTATATACTGCACCGCTTACCGACCAGCTTTTATCCTCTGCGGTGTGTCTGAGATAAAATTCATCATCTGTTGCACTTTGAACAATAGGATAGTCAACATTTGTATCATCAACCTTGATATAGGCATAAATCTCATTATTGGCAGCCTGAAGAGAAGCAAAATCAATTGGATTTTCAATCTTCTGCTGTGTTTCGCTCACGGTTGTGGGGGCGGTTGTGCTGCTTGGCGGTTCATTTATATGCTTGTCATAAATCTGAATACCAAAATAAACGCCGCAGAAAATCAACGCAAATACGATTAAGAATATTATGATAAGCTTTGCATTTTTCTGTTTCTTATCCTCATTATAATATTCCTGAAATTCTTCGTCTTTATTATCTTCGTTTTTGTTCATATTTTCATCCGATTGCATAAAATCACCTGATACACTAAAAAGACCTGTTCACCATAAAGGCAAACAGGCTTTATTTTAATTATTAATTATTCAGCGTCTCTTTTCTTAGTAGCTGAAAGAACTGCAATACCTGCACCTGCAACAGCAATGCTGCCGGCAATTACTGTTGTAGCAATACCGGTTCCTGGTGACTTAGAAGAATCATTCTTCTTTGTCGGACCAGCTGTAGTTGTTGTGTCAAGCTTAACCTTAACATCTACGATTACCTTACCGTTGTCAAAATCCTTTTTAGCATCATCATTCATAAATGTGATGGTGTAAGTACCGTCAGGATTTTCAACTGCTGTGAAATCAGAGCCTTCAACGTAACCGAGGTCTGTAAGGTTGTTAGTCCAACCTTCAACTGTACCTTCACCTGTGTATTCAAAAGTGATTTTGTTGTCATCATTAGGATCAGGTGTATAGGTAACATCAGTAGTATTGGTAGAACCGTTAACTGTTGTTGTTGGACCCTTCTGTGTAGCTGTTGTTGCTGTTGGGCTTGGAGCTGCCATTGCAGGAATTACTGATACTGCAAATGCAGATACAGCCATAACTGCAGCAAGCATTACTGATAAAAACTTTTTCATAATAACACCTCAAAATATAATTTTAGTATTAAACATTTAAGACAGCTAAATTATATCACTTATACTTAGATTTGTAAAGCCCTTTTTGCTGATATTTTCAATAAAATTTTAATATACTATAGGTTGTGTATCAGAATGAAAAAATAACAGAATATGCGAATTTGCTTCTGCTTTATCAGCTTAATTTTGCCTTGCCTGTGCAGAGTTCATAGTATCTTCCCTTCAATTCAAGAAGGTCACTGTGGCTGCCGCGTTCAATAATTTCACCATTTTCAAGCACCATAATTGCATTTGAATTTCTGACGGTTGACAGCCTGTGTGCAATTACAAAAACAGTTCTGCCAATCATCAGTCTGTCCATACCGTGCTCGATATGCAGCTCGGTTCTGGTGTCGATGGAGCTTGTTGCTTCATCAAGAATCATAACGGGCGGGTCTGCAACAGCGGCTCTTGCAATGGCAAGAAGCTGGCGCTGTCCCTGTGAAAGATTGCCGCCGTCACCTGTTATAACCGTGTTATAGCCCTCGGGCAGACGTCTGATGAAGGAGTGTGCCGATGCAAGCTTGGCTGCTTCAATACATTCCTCATCAGTAGCATCCAGTCTTCCGTACCGAATGTTATCCATAATCGTTCCCGTGAACATATGTGTATCCTGCAGAACAATTGCAAGGCTTCTTCTTAAATCATCCTTTTTGATACGTTTGATGTCAATGCCGTCATAGGTGATTGTTCCGTCCTGTATATCATAAAAACGGTTAATAAGGTTTGTTATGGTGGTTTTGCCTGCACCTGTGGAGCCTACAAAGGCAATCTTCTGTCCCGGATTTGCATACAGGTTAATGTTTTTAAGAACCTGTTTTTCGGGAACATATCCGAAATTGACATTTTCAAAAACAACTTTGCCTGCAACAGGTATTTTTTTGTCACCGTCAATCCAGAACCATTTTTTGCCTTCAGTTGTTTTTTCTTCACTGAGTGTTACCGTGCCGTTGTCAAGCTCTTTTTCAATATCCATAATTTTGAATACACGTTCTGCACCTGCCAGTGCGGAGAATACAGTATTCATCTGGTTTGCAATCTGATTGATTGGCTGCGTAAACTGCTTTGAGTAGCTTAAAAATGTGAAAAATGTTCCTATGCTGAGCTTTCCTGTTAATGCTAAGATTCCGCCGATAAGAGCAACAGACGCATAGCTTGCGTTGTTGATACCTGTTGAGCAGGGTCCCATAATACCGGAGAAGAAGTTTGCATTTGTGGCTGCCTTTCGGAAATCATCGTTGGTTTTTCCGAATTCGATGTTTGACTGTTCTTCGTGGTTAAAAACCTTTATAACCTTGAGTCCCTCAATATTTTCTTCAATATTGCCATTCATAATACCCAGATTTTCCTGCTGGAGTCTGAAGTATTTTCTTGACTGCTTCCCGATTTTTGTAACGGAAAAAATCATTATAAGCAGGAATATGAGTGCAATACCGAACATTGCAGGACTGAGCTTAATCATAACGGCTACAATGCCTGCAAAGGTGAAGGCTGAGCTTACAAGCTGCACCATAGACTGCTCGAGCATGGTTTGTATATTATCCACATCATTCGTGAAGCTGCTCATAATTTCGCCATGTGTTCGTGAATCAAAATAACTCAGCGGCAGCGTCTGCATATGGTCAAATAAATCTTTTCTGATTAAATTTGCTGTTGAATATGCAATTTTAACCATTATTTTGCTTTGAATAAATGTGAATATTGCTGCTCCTATATAAAGTGCAGTCAGTTTTGCAAGATTTACTATCAGAATATGCTTTCCTTCAGTTGCAAAGGTTGCATTTTTAATTGACTCTGCCACACCGTCAAGTATCGGCTTAAGGCAATAGGAGGCGCCGATTGAGCATATGGTGCTTAGAACAAGAGTAATGAATACGACCAATAAAAGCATTTTGCTTTTGCCCATATACTGCAGTATTTTTCCAAAGGTTTTTTTTGCATTTTTCGGCTTTTTAAAATCTGTACTGCCGTGAGGTCCCATTGGTGGCATTATTCAAGCACCCCCTTTTGCTGTGTTGTATAAATTTCCTGATATATTTCACTGCTTTCAAGAAGCTCATTATGTTTTCCGACTGCTTTTATCTCTCCGTCATCAACGACAAGAATTTTATCAGCATTCATAACCGATGAAATTCGCTGAGCAATTATAAATACTGTTGTACCTGCGTGCTTGGTGTAGAAGCTTTCCCTTATTTTTGCTTCGGTTGCTGTGTCAACAGCACTTGTAGAATCATCAAGAATCAGAATTTTAGGATTTTTTATCATAGCTCTTGCTATGCAGAGTCGTTGCTTCTGACCGCCCGAAAGATTCAAACCTCCCTGAGCCAGATTTGTGTCGTATCCGTCAGGCTGAGCCATAATAAAGTCATGTGCCTGTGCGGCTTTGCAGGCGGTAATGATTTCCTCATCCGTTGCATTTTTATTGCCCCAGCGGATATTGTCTTTTATTGTTCCTGTAAAAAGTATATTTTTCTGAAGAACAACGCCAATCATATCGCGAAGAGCTGTTAAGTCATATTCCTTTACATCAACACCGTCAACAAGAACCTGTCCCTGTGTTGCATCATAAAGTCTTGGTATAAGATTAACCATACTTGATTTGCCGCAGCCTGTTCCACCGACAATGCCGACGATTTCGCCTGCATTTACCTTGAAGTTTATATTATCAAGTATATTGTCGCCTGATGAATCTGTTGAATATTTAAAGGATACATTTTTAAATTCAACATTTCCCTTTTTGGCAGCTTCATCCGGAATGTACGGATTTTCAGGATTTGTAATATCAATTTCAGTGTTAAGCACTTCTACAACACGATCACCGCAGGCTTTACCTCTTGCAAGTATGAGCAGCATCATGGATACCATCATAAGATTCATTAAAATTTGTGAAATATATGAGGCAAATACGGATATCTGCTCAACCTGCATAATTCCGTTTACTGCATCAAGGCTTCCTTTATAATAAACAAAAACGATTACTGCATTGAAAAGCAGCATCATAACGGGCATAATTGTTACAACCAGTCCTGATGCCTTTGCACCCTGGTTTGCAAGCTCGTCGGATACCTTGTGAAATTTCTTTTTTTCACAATTCTCACGAACAAAGGCTTTAACAACTCTGATTCCGATTAGATTTTCCTGTACTACACGGTTCACATTGTCAACACGTTTCTGCATTTTCTGAAACATGGGAAAACCGAATTTTAAAACCACTGCGATGATGATTACAAAAATCGGAATAAGCAGTAAAAGCGTTGCTGACATTTTGGGGTTTATTCTTGCAGCAAATACTGCAGAAACTACCAGCAGTGCAGGCACTCTTACAAGAATACGCAGCGACATCATAACAACATTCTGAAGCATTGTAATATCGTTTGTCATTCTTGTTGTAAGAGAAGCGGTTGAAAATTCATCAATATTTTTAAATGAAAACAGACTGATTTTATTGAACATATCTGACCTTAGTCTGTATGCAAATTTCTGACTGGCTATTGCAGAGGTTTTCATTGTTGCAAGTCCGCCGCAAAGACCAAGCACTGCAAGCAGTAGCATAAATATTCCGTACTGAAATACCTTAGCCTTTGTTGCATTTATGTCAGCGGCAGTGTCAACCATATGATAAATATTGCTGGCGAGGGAGGGCATTGCCAGCTCGCATATTGCTTCAATAATCATACCCGAGGCGCTTATGATCGCAAGCCCCCATAAGCCTTTCATATATTTGGCAAGTTTTTTTATCATTTATTTTCACTCCTTTCAAGTATGTTGCATATTGCTTTGTCAAGCATATCACTGAGTGCATCCGATTCATCTGATGTAAAGCCGCGGCAGAGCTGTGCTTCAAGCTCATCCATTCTTTTTCGGATGTTATCAGGTGCTTTTTTTGCCTTTTCGGTAGGATAAAGGCAAGTGATTCTCGCATCGTTTTTGTCCTGCTTTTTCACGATAAAGCCTGCCTTTTCCATTCTTTTAACAGATACGCTTGCAGTTGCAGTCGAAACCTCCAGCTTTTCGGCAAGCTTGCTGAGTGTAATTCCCTCTTGCTCGACAATCAGCATAATAATATCCTGCTGTCCTGAAAATAATCCCTGTTCAGCCGCCGCCTCATTGAACTTTTGACGTATCAGCCGTGACAGGCACATTATTCTCGGTCCGATTGTGCCTCTTGGCGGAGGTGCATTATGTTTTTTAAATCCCATAAATTCAAACTCCTGCAATTCATTTAGTCGACTAAATTTAGTCGGCTAAGGTATTATAGCATTTAATTATAAAATGTCAAGATAAAGGTTGTAAACTATTTATGAATGTGGTAGAATATTCAATTGCGTAACCGGCTTTTAATATATTAATAGGTATATGACTATGAATTTATATGATATCAACACTGTAAAAAGAATATTGTCAAAACACGGCTTTACCTTCTCAAAGGCACTGGGTCAGAATTTTCTGATTAATCCCGATGTCTGCCCTGCTATGGCGGACAGCTTGTGTGCTGAAGGGAAAATCGGCGTTATTGAAATAGGACCGGGTCTGGGAGTCCTGACAAAAGAGCTTTGCCGTGTTGCCGAAAGGGTTGTAAGCATTGAGCTTGACAAAAGGCTTCTTCCCGTTCTTGGCGAAACTTTGGCGGACTGCAGCAATCTTGAAATTGTTAATGCTGATGTTATGGAGCTTGATTTAAAGCAGCTTATCAGCGAAAAATTCAGTGACTGTGATTCGGTTAAAGTATGTGCAAATCTGCCGTATTATATTACATCTCCTATCATTATGATGCTGCTTGAAAGCGAGCTTCCTGTTGACGAAATTGTTGTTATGGTGCAGAAGGAAGCAGGTGAAAGACTTTGTGCAGAGGTTGGCACAAGGGGGGCAGGTGCAGTTACCGTTGCCGTAAATTATTATGCTGAAAGTGAAATTCTTTTTGATGTTATGCGTGAAAGCTTTGTACCAAGCCCTAAGGTTGACAGTGTTGTTATCAGACTGAAAGTAAGGAGTCATCAGCCTTTTGATATTAAAGATAAAAGGAAATTTTTTACCACAGTAAGGTGTGCCTTTTCACAAAGACGCAAAACGGCGCTTAACAGTATTTCAAATACAATGGGTGTTTCAAAAGCAGATGCGGCTGCCGTTTTTGAGCGCCTTGGTATTGAACCGAATGTCAGAGCAGAAAAGCTGCGTATGGAGGATTTTGTTAAAATTTCCGAATTGATTTAGAGTGATTTGAGGTGATATTCCATTATGAAGGATAATAAACAGGTTTTTGAAAGCTACAGTGTACCAAAGGCAGTTGCCACAATGGCAGTGCCGAGTATGCTCGGTATGCTTATTAATGTTGTATATAATCTTGCTGATACTTTTTTTGTAGGTCAGACGGGTGACAGCAATCAGGTTGCCGCCGTAAGCGTGTCAATGCCGTTGTTTTTAATGTTTATAGCTGTGGGCAATCTCTTCGGTGTGGGCGGATGTGCTTTCATCAGCCGTTCGCTTGGAGAGGGCAGACAGGACAGGGTTAAGAAAATCAGCAGCTTCTGTATTTATACTTCTATATTAGTAGGTATAATTTTAGGTGCTGTCTATATGATTTTCAAAACACCGCTGCTTTATCTGGTCGGTGCCAGTGATAATACAATCGGTTTTGCTGTCGATTATTTGAAATGGGTTGCAATCGGTTCTCCGTTTGTGGTAACTGCAATTACCGTGTGCAATCTTGTGCGTGGCGAGGGTGCTGCAAAAACATCTATGTTCGGCAGTATTCTCGGTCAGGTTGTAAATATTGTTTTAGACCCTATTTTTATTCTTTCGGGCGGTGATAAGCTGTTCGGTATCCATATACCCTTTGGTCTTGGCTTGGGAGTTGCAGGTGCGGCAATAGCCACTGTAATCGGAAATATCTGTTCGGTACTTTTCTTTTTGATTTATTTTTTGAAGGGAAAAAGCATTCTCAGTATTTCTCCCAAACGCTGCACCTTTAAAAACGGTATAGCAAAGGGCGTAATCAATGTCGGACTGCCTGCAAGCCTTAACAATCTGTTGATGAGCCTTTCAAATATAATTGTTAATATAGTGCTCGTTTCCTATGGCGATAACGCTGTTGCGGCAATGGGTGTTGCCATGAAAGCCAATATGCTTGTTGTAATGCTGCAGATTGGTTTGGGTCAGGGTGTACAGCCGTTAATCGGTTATTGCTATGGTGCACGAAATTATGACAGAATGAAAAAATGCCTGCGTTTCAGTATGGCAAGCAATGTAATTATAGGCACGGTTATGACACTGTTCTATGTCGTATTTAAAGAAAATGTTATCGGTATGTTTATTGATGACGCACAGGTTGTTGAGCTTGGCGTTAAAATGCTGATTGCACTTATGAGCCCGGGACCGATTATCGGTATAATGTTTGTTCTCAACTTCTCCTTCCAGGGAATGGGCAAGGGCTTCCAGAGCTTGATTCTTTCAGTTGGAAGACAGGGCTTGATTTATATTCCGCTTTTGTTTATACTAAATGCTGTTGTCGGACTTGACGGTATTATCTGGGCACAGGCAAGTGCGGATTATGCCTGCGTTGTAATGAGCCTTATTATGTGGTTTGTTGTTAAAAAGGGCATTAAAAAGCAGGCACAGATGAAAAGCATCTGAAGGAATTAGATTGATTGAAGGTTGGTGGTAGGATGAAAGTCGAAAAAATGAATAAAGACAGGGCAGAGGAAATGAAAAAGCTTATTTCGCCCGGTCTGCTGACACATCCTCATTTTATGTTTTATTGCCCTGCAAAGTCAAGACGGGCGGATTTCATAGATGATTTTTTAAGCTATCATTTGTTTAACTGGACGGATAAGGGGCAATTGTATGTTTCACCCAATGTTAAAATCATAGCTTCACTTGTGGGTAAAAAGGAATTTGAGTATAAGTTTTCAGGCAGAAATTCATTTAAACTGAAAATGAACAAAAATGCATCAAGGATTTTTGTTCAGCGAAAAAATGTTGACCATATCACACGAATTATTGTACCCGATAAAATTGATGCAAGAGTGCTTACGCTGTACGGCAAAGCAAGCGGAGCAGAGGATGATCTCAGAAGTCTGATTTGCGAAATGGAAGCCATTGCAAAAAAAGAGGGCTTTGCAATCGTGTATGAAACCTTTTCACGTCGCCTTGTTGCGTTTATGGAGTCCATGGGCTTTGAGGTCGCTTATCAGAAGCCCTTTCTCGGTACACAGTTTTATCAGACGCTTATGATTTATAATATAAACTCGAAATAACATAACCCCCTGCGGACTTCATATCCGCAGGGGGTTAACTTATAATCTGACAGCTTATAATTCTGCAATCAGCTCAATCTCGCAAAGAACGCCTTTAGGCAAATCCTTAACAGCCACGCAGGAGCGTGCAGGCTTTGATGTGAAATAGGTGCCGTAAATTTCATTGAACTTTGCAAAGTCATTCATATCTGCTAAAAAGCAAACGGTCTTGATTGTTTTATCCATTGTTGTGCCTGCTGCCTCAACAACTGCCTTGAGGTTTTCACAAACCTGTGTTGTCTGCTCCTCAATGGTTTCCGCCTCAACCTCATTGGTTGCAGGATTGATTGCAATCTGACCGGATGTGAAGAGAAGTCCGTTTGCCTTAACAGCCTGTGAGTAAGGTCCGATTGCGTTTGGTGCGTTATTCGTGCTTACATATTCCATAATATTATATCCTTTCTTAATGTTTTTCCTTTAGTCGCAGACCTCAAAGCCTGCAGCCTTTAATGCCTGTTTAATCTGCACAATGTGCTGATAATTTCTTGTTTCAACACCAATCTGCAGATAGCAGTCGGTAATGTTCATATCAAGATCGGTGCTGTCATAGTTTACGGAAACTACGTTAGCACCCTGCTCTGCAATAATCTGGCTCACACCTGATAACTGACCCGGCTTGTCAGAAAGAGCAATCGTAATATTTGCAGTTCTGCCGCCCATTTTAAGACCACGCTCAATTACACGTGAAAGAATGGTAACATCAATATTACCGCCTGATACAAGACAGCAAACCTTTTTGCCCTTGATGTCAGGGATTTTGCCATTCATAACAGCAGCCACAGGCACAGCACCTGCACCCTCGCTGATAAGCTTCTGCTGTTCCATAAGTGTTAAAATAGCAAGCGCAATTTCATCATCACTGACTGTAACAATGCCGTCAACATATTTCTGTGTCAGCTCAAAGGTTAAATCGCCTGGCGTTTTAACGGCAATTCCGTCGGCAATAGTCTGTACTCTTGAAAGTGTTTCAATTTCACCGTCAACGATTGACTTTTCCATTGACGGAGCACCTGCTGCCTGAACACCGTATACCTTGCAGTTCGGGTTAATCTGTTTGATGGTGTATGCCACACCTGCAATCAGTCCGCCGCCGCCGATAGGTACTACAACAGCGTCAACATCAGGGAGCTGTTCGAGTATCTCAAGTCCGATTGTGCCCTGTCCTGCAATAACGTCGGGGTCATTGAACGGGTGAATAAATACATAGCCTTTTTCATCCTTGAGCTCAAGGGCTTTGTTGTAGGCATCGTCATACACGCCCTTAACCATACAAACCTCTGCGCCATATTTTTTGGTAGCCTCAACCTTACTGATTGGTGCACCGTCGGGCAGACAGATTAAGGATTTAATACCGTTTTTAGTAGCGGCAAGGGCAACACCCTGTGCGTGGTTGCCTGCCGAACAGGCAATAACACCCCTTGCTTTTTCTTCGTCGCTTAACTGGCTTATTTTGAAGTATGAGCCGCGGATTTTGAATGAGCCTGTTATCTGCAGGTTTTCTGTTTTTAAATATATATCTGCATCAGGGCAAAGGTTTTTTGCTAAAATCATATCGGTTTTTCTTACAACCTCGCCTAAAACTCGTTTTGCAGAATATACTCTGTCAAGGGTTAACATTGCTTTTATTTCCTCCGAATTACCAAGTGAATTTACAATCGGCATAGCTGATTTCGCCGTCGCTGTCGGCATAAATAGTTAATAGCTGATTTTGACTATTAATATAATAAAACTGATATTGCACGCTGTCAATACCATTTTCACCTGTTCCGATTTGTTTTGTGTCGGAGCTGTGCAGGTTTAGTTCATCATTATACATATTACTGATGCTGTCAGCAAGCTTTTCGGCGTTTTCTTCAGCAAGCTTTTCACATTCGTCATTACGCTCATTGGCATAAACAACATCTGCCTCACGGTTATATTTGTATACAAACTTTCCGTATTCCAAATCACCGCTTATTTCGGCATCTTCCTTGTTGCCCAAGGTGCTGATTACAGTTGCTTTCAGCTCATTTCCTTTTTTGCTGTCGCTTTTTGGCTTTGCAGTTGTTTTTTCAATAATAGGCTCTGTTGCAGCTTCTGTGGCTGATACAGATTGCGGCTCTGTTGTATTCGTGTTTTCTTCTGCCATTTCCTTGCCGCAGGCTGCAAAGACAACGCAAAGTGAAAATGCCAATATGAATGTAATTGCTTTTTTCATATTAAAACCTCTATCCTTTCATCTATCATCATTGAATCGGGTGTGACAATGCAGTCAACTGCAATGATTTCCACACCGCTTTCATAGGCTCTTTTCAGCTCCTCTGCAAAGGCTGGGTCACGCTCTTTGTTTGGTGTAAAGCATTTGCAGCCCTTCATCTGAATCACAAAAATAGCTGCTGCCCGATAGCCTTCCTCTTTCGCCTTTATCAGCTCGCCGAGATGCTTTCTTCCTCTTTCCGTCGGTGCATCAGGGAATTTGGCAACACCGTCAACCTCAAGTGTAACCCCTTTAACCTCAGCATACATTTTTTCCTTTTCATTTTCTATGTAAAAATCAAGGCGGGAGTCACCGTATTTTGCCTCAGGCTTAACAAGGGTCGGATCTTCAAGCAGCCCGCCTGTTTTCAGCCATTCGCCCACTGCCTTATTGGGACTTTGTGAATCCATATTAACCAGCATATTCCCTTTGTATACTGCTACTAAATCATATTGGGTTTTACGCAGGGGATTACTGCTTTTCTCCAAAAACACAGCAGCATTGGGTGTTAACAGCTCCCTGCACCTGCCTGTGTTTTTTACGTGAACAGTATGCTCCTCACCATCAATTTCAACCTGTGCAATAAATCTGTTTGGGCGGTTTAAAAATCTGCCCTTTTTTATATTATCATATTTCATACTAATTAGATTAAGTCAAATCTTTGAAACTGTCAAGAGTAAAATTGTTATGTATATAAAATATGATTTTTATAATAAAACAATTTCAGAATTAGTTTGTGTAATATTTCATAAAGAGTTTATAAACAAGTGTCTATTTTTGTGATATACTGTTTTTGGTGATTGAAATGAGAAAAACAAAAAAAGAAAATCAGAATTTTGCCGGCGGTCTTTGCTTTGAAAAAGTAGTATGGATTTTTTTAATATGCTGTGTAACAGGCTTTATTGTTGAAACAATATGGTGCTTTATTCGTCATGGCTATATTGAATCAAGAAAATCGTTGGTATACGGACCATTATCCGTTGCATACGGAATGGGCGGTGTTATACTTACCCTTGTACTTTACAGACTCAAGGAAGCGAAGCTGTGGAAAATATTTCTGGTATCCTTTGCAGTGGGCACGGTTACAGAATATATCTGTTCCCTTGGGCAGGAAATCGTATTTGGCTCGGTTGCCTGGGATTACAGCAATGTTCCGCTTAACATCAATGGAAGAGTTTGCTTGCTTTATTCGCTGTTCTGGGGTGTTTTGGGAATACTCTGGATAAAGGCTTTATATCCTTTGATGTCTGCTGTTATTGAGAAAATACCAATAAAACCGGGAGAAATACTCACAATAGCTTTTGTGGTTTTCTTTATCTTTGATTCTTTTATGTCGGCGACAGCGGCTCTGCGAATGGATGCCAGAGCCCATGGTGAACCTCCGTCAAATCATTTCGAAATTTTCCTTGATAATCATTTTGATGATGAAAGAATGCATCAGATATATGCAAATTCAACCGATGTGGAATAAATAGAAAATTTATAAAAAGTGCTCTGCTTATGCGGAGCATTTTTTATATCTGTATCCTTAAAAATACTTAAAATTGTATATTGATTAGTATACAGATTAATCATAGAATGTTTATAGAACAGGAGGAAGGCTTATGAATCATAATGAAACAGTCACAGCAAAAAAGAAAACCGGTGTCAGGTCAATCTGTTTTACAGCAGTGATGGCGGCATTGATTTTTGTGTTTACCTTTACGTTTAAACTACCTTTGGGCAATGGTTATACACATCTTGGTGATGCAATCATCTTTTTGTCAATCCCACTGCTCGGCTCAAAAAAATCCTGCCTTGCAGCAGGTATCGGTGCAGCCCTTGCAGATATTATAGGGGGCTATACCATATGGGCACCGCCGACCTTTTTCATTAAGCTTCTGTTGGTATTAATCTGCGGACTTTTTGCAGAAAAGCTGATGAAGCATAAATTCGTCGGCTACATTATCGGTGCTGTTCTGGGCGGTGCATTTCAGATTGCAGCTTACACACTTGTTAAGGTTGTTATGTTTGACAAGGCATATGCATTGTCATCGCTGCCCACACTGGCAATACAGACAGCCGTGGGCATAGCGGCTGCACTGATATTTATTGCAATATTCAATAAAACAAATGTTACTGCCAAGCTCAGAAAAATGGCAGAGTAAAGGAGATATAAAAATGAAAAAAATTGATGCACATACACATATCGGCAATTTCGGCGGTTGGGCAGGCGTGTCATTTACCAAGGAAAAATTAATTGAGCAAATGAATGAGTATGAGATTGAAAAAACCTTTCTTTGCCCGTCAAATTTTCAGAATAATGACGATGTTATTGAAACGTTTCAAACCTATCCCGACAGGATTGTGCCCTTTGTATGGGTGAACCCTGCACTTGATGATGTTGAAAAAAAGCTTGATAAGTATATAAATCAGGAGGGCTTTAAGGGTATTAAAATGCAGCCGCTTTTCGACAGCTTTGTTGCGGATGACCCTGTTGTCTATCCTGTTATGGATTTTGCAAGGGAATATGATGTACCTGTGTTTATTCATTGCGGTCATCCGCCCTTTTCACTGCCTTGGAGTATTGCACTGCTTGCAGAGCAGTACCCTGATGTAAGAGTAACTATGATTCATATGGGGCACGGTCACGGTGTTTATATTGATGCCTCTCTTAAAATGGCAAAGAGATATGAAAATCTTTACCTTGAAATGAGCGGTATGCCAATGGGCAGCAAAATAAAAGAGGCATATGAAACCGTGGGCAGTGACAGAATTATGTTCGGTATTGATTCGCCGTTTCATCATCCTACAGTGGAGATTCAGAAAGTGCTCAGCTGCGGACTTGATGAGAAGGCACAGCAGGATGTTTTCTATAACAATGCAAAAAAGCTGCTCAGATTATAATTCTTGAAAATAATAAACCTCCGTCAACATTGTCAACGGAGGTTTTGTTTTATTTCCAGAGCTTTTTATAAATACTCAGCAAATCCTTTTTATCTAATTCTTTTATTGTATTTGACGGAGAGCCGGATGCTATTGCATCATCAGCCATTTTATCCATAACCTCAAAAAATTCACTCTTGTTAATGCCGTATTCCGCAAGGCTTGGTATTTCACAGATTTCGCAAAGCTGTGCACAGGCATCAATGAATTTTTTAGCTGCTGTTATATCATCCTCTTTATCGGTTGCTGCACCGATAGCTCTTGCCATATCGGCAAATCTGCTGTATGCACCGTCATAAACATATTTGAAGCATTCCGTCATAAGCATTGCGTTGCTGATACCGTGAGGAACGTGGAACAACGCACCGATAGGTCGGCTCATTCCGTGAATGATTGTAACAGATGCATTGTTGAAGGCAACACCTGCCTCAAGTGCAGCAAGTGACATCTGTGCTCTTGCCTTAACATTCTGACCCTCGTTGTAGCAAATCGGAAGATATTTGAAAATCTTTTTGATTGCAGACAGTGCAAACTCATCTGTTAATGGCTGTGCCTTTCTTGAAGTATAAGCCTCTGCAGCGTGACAGAGTGCGTCAAGTCCTGTTGCGGCTGTTACACTCTGAGGTGCTGTCAGTGTGAATGCAGGGTCGTCAATTGCCAGATCGGGCATAAGCACCGCACCCTTTAACAGCATTTTAATATCCTTTTCCGTGTTGGTTATGATGGTAAACTGTGTTGCCTCTGAGCCTGTGCCGCTTGTGGTCGGTATTGCGACCATAGGCGGTGTAGGGATGGTGATAACTTTTCCTAAATAATCATTAATAGAGCCGCCGTTTGTCACAACAGCGCCGATTGCTTTCATAGCGTCAATGGGTGAGCCGCCGCCGACTGCAATCAAAAAGTCGCATTTGTTTGACTTAAAGCTGTCAACACCGCTGCTGATGATTATATCTGTCGGTTCGGAGTTAACCTTGTCAAAAATAATATATTCAATGCTTAATGAGTCAAGTATGGCTGTTACCAGCTTAACATTGCCGAGTCTGACCATAAACTGGTCGGTAACAATTAAAGCCTTTTTGCCGAAGGCTGCTAAAAACTCCTTTGCATTTTCAAGCGCATTTTCGCCGTAGATAACCTTTGACGGCATGATGAATTGATTGCCCATTTCCTTTTTACCTCACTGTGACAAAAAATTAACAAATATATTTTAGTCCAAATAGACAAAAAGTCAATAGTGATTTTATACAAAATGAACAAAGGTTTATGTAGGCGTATAATAATTATGTATACAATCGTATGAGCAGTTATTGTCGGGCGGATACTATCCGCCCCTACAGTTTAATCATTAACTAATGGTTTTTGCTCATCGGTTAAACCTGCAATATAGTCTAATGATACATTATATATTTTTGCCAATTCTATTGCATATGTTAATTTCATATCGTATTTATCATTTTCATATCTATTAACTGTTGCCCTGCTGACATTAAGTAATTCTGCTATTTGATCTTGTGTTAACTCTAAATCTTCTCGTAAGTTTTTTGCTCGTTGATTAAAAATCATAGATATGACTCCTTTATGTAGTATAACAAAATTGTAGCATAAATGTTACTCAAGGTGTTGATTTTGTAACACAAGTGTTATATAATCAATATAACACTTGTGTTACGCTTACTATAAATAAAAGGAGAAGAATATGCAATACTATCAAAAATTGAGAAAATTAAGAGAGGACAGAAATTTAACACAACAGGACATAGCTGATAGATTAGGCGTGAAACAGCAGCAATACAGCAACTATGAAAGAGGATTACAAGAACTTCCTATAGAGCATTTAGTAACGCTTTGTTTATTTTATGGTGTATCTGCCAATTACATTTTAAGTTTGCCTAAAGATTATACTTATCCGGAAAGATGATTGTACACCGTAGGGGCGGATATTATCCGCCCGCATACTATGTATATAATTGCAGAATAAAAGCCGTTGGAATTTCCAACGGCTTTTGCTGTGTGTATTATGAATTACAGAAGACCATCCCAGGTGTCAACCTCTTTTGCCTTCATTTCCTCCTCATCAAACCAGTGTTGTGTTACAGACTTGCTCTCTGTGAAGAAACGGTATGCATCCTTGCCAAGGCAATGTAAATCACCGAAGAAGCTCTGCTTGTGACCGCTGAACGGAATAAATCCAACAGGTACAGGAATACCAACGTTGATACCAACCTGACCGCCGTCGGTGTAACGAGCAAACTGGCGAGCATAGTAACCACTCTGTGTGTAAATAACGGAGCCGTTAGCATACGGGCTTGCGTTCATAATAGCAAGTCCCTCGTCAAAGTCCTTGCATCTCTTAACACAAAGAACAGGACCGAACACCTCATCACTGCCGATTGTCATATCTTCGGTTACGTGGTCAAAGATTGTAGGACCTACAAAGTAACCGTTCTCATAACCATCAGGAAGCTCAGGATTTCTGCCGTCAAGAACAACAGTCGCACCCTCGTCGATACCTTTCTGAATGTCAGCAAGCACTTCTTTGTAGTGCTTTTCATATGTGATAGGTCCAAGACGTGTTGACTTGTCCCAGGCAGGACCGCAGTTGATGCTCTTTGCCTGTGCCTTAAGCTCAGCAACAAATTTGTCTGCAATGGACTCTTGAACAACTACACAGGAGAGAGCCATACATCTTTGACCTGCACAGCCGAATGCAGAGTTGATAACACCTGCAACTGTTCTTTCCAGTGCACAGTCCTCAAGAATAAGTGCGTGGTTTTTAGCCTGGCAGAGTGCCTGACATCTTTTGCCGTTTGCTGCTGCCTTTTCATAAATCTTTAAGCCTACAGGTGTTGAGCCTACAAAAGTAATGCCCTTAACATCAGGATGCTCAAGGATTGTGTTAATCTCATTTCTTGAGCAGGTAACAATGTTGATAACACCGTCTGGAATACCTGCTTCCTTGTAAAGCTCACCGATTCTCATAGCGGTTCTCGGTGTAAGGGAAGCAGCCTTTAATACCATTGTATTACCGCAGGCAACACAAACAGGAGCCATCCAGCCGAACGGAATCATAGCAGGGAAGTTAACAGGAACGATGCCTGCAAAAACACCCATAGGCTCACGGTATTTTACTGTATCAAAGCCTGTTGATGCGTCCATAAGGCTTTCACCCATCATAAGTGACGGAGCCTGAATAGCAAGCTCTGTACCCTCCTGAGCCTTACCAACATCACCCTGAGCTTCACCCCAGGTTTTACCGTTTTCTTCACAAACCAGCATTGTGAGCTCATCCATATGCGCAAGAAGAAGCTCTCTTACTTTAAAAAGAATCTGTGTTCTTTTTCTTGCAGGAGTAGCTCTCCATGCAGGATAAGCAGCCTTTGCTGCCTCAATAGCCTCTAACACCTCATCGTTTGTACAGCAAGGTGCCTGACCTGTAATCTCGCCTGTTGACGGATTGTGGAGGTCATACCAGACCTCTGTCTGTGAGTCCTTGAACTCACCATTGACAAAATACTTTAACTTTTCCATAAAAATTACCCCTAAGTAAAATTTTTGCTTTTATATTTTACCATTATATTATGGCAAATTCAATACATAATCAGCATATTCACTAATTTTTAACTATTACATAGAATGAGATTAACGGGGTGATAGTATGACTCTTTCCCAGATGAAAGTAAATGAGTCCGGATATATTACAAGTATTGATAACGGCTCAAATTTTGAGCGCAGGTTTTCAGATATGGGATTTATAACGGGACAAAAAATCAGCTGCACCAATATCGGTCTGTTCGGCTCACCGATAGCTTATCAGATACGCGGCAGCAAGGTTGCACTGAGAAAAAGAGATGCTGACAGAATTGGAGTGATTTTGTGATAAAAAATAAAAAGGTTTTACTTATGGGCAACCCGAACGTGGGCAAAAGCACAGTGTTTAATGAAATCACAGGCTCTCATCAGCACACAGGCAACTGGACAGGAAAAACGGTTGATTCCTGCAGTGGCAAATTCAAATACAAGTTCAATGATTATGAGCTTGTGGATTTGCCGGGTACATACAGCCTTCTTGCCTCAAGCGAGGAGGAAAGAGTGGCAAGAGATTATCTTTGCTTTAATGATTATGACTGTGTAGTTTGTGTGGTTGATGCCACTAATCTTGAAAGAAATCTCAATCTTGTTCTGCAGGTGCTGGAGCTTACAGATAAAGTGGTTTTGCTGCTTAATCTCTGCGATGAGGCAAAAAAGAAAAATATTGAAATTGATACCGCGCAATTGTCAAAGCTTCTCGGAGTTCCTGTAGTAAAGGCAACCGCAAGAAGCGGTAAGGGTATCAATGAGCTGCTTGAAATTGTGTATCAGATTTCCAATGAAACAATGCTCAATGAAAGCACTACACTTTTTTATAATAATACAATTGAAAGTGCCGTTAAGCAGGTCAGCAGAGCATTAAAGGGTCAGATTGATACTGAACGGAATCTGAGATTTTTCTCGTTAAGATTAATTGAGAATGACGAAAGCTTTAATTCCTCATTTAAAGAAAATTTCGGTGCTGATGTTTTGCTTAAAGGAAATGTTCGTGCAAGCATCAAATCAGTGCAAAACAAGTTAAAGCAGTTTGGTGTCAATGTTTCGCAAACGGTTACAACGGCGATTTTTGATAAATCAGAGGATATTGCAAAAAGTGTATCAAGGAAGCTTCCTTCCAAAAAAGATGCCTTTGAGCATAAGCTCGATAATTTGCTCCTTGGAAAATATACATCAATACCAATTATGCTTCTGCTTTTCGGTGCCGTGCTTTGGATAACCATTGCAGGCTCAAACTATCCGTCAGATTGGCTGAGGGGTGTGTTTGATGATTTTCAGGTCTGGCTGGCAGACTGGTTAATCAACATAAATGCACCGGATGTTTTTATCAGTCTGTTTGTTAACGGAATACTGCGTGTGCTTTTGTGGGTAGTGGCGGTTATGCTTCCGCCAATGGCAATTTTTTTCCCGCTTTTTGCACTTCTTGAGGATTTCGGTGTTCTGCCCAGAATCGCATTTAATCTTGACGGGGCTTTTGAAAGCTGCGGCGCCTGCGGCAAGCAGGCACTCACAACCTGTATGGGCTACGGCTGCAATGCTGTGGGTGTAACAGGGGCAAGAATAATTGACAGCCCCCGTGAACGGCTGGTGGCAATTATCACCAACTCCCTAACCCCCTGCAACGGTAGATTACCTCCACCAACACTATGGCAACTCCTATGGCTGAAAATAACAAAAATTCCGTCAAAGTGACTATAAATCCAACCATAAATTTGTACAATCCGACCAAAATCAAAAATTTCAGAAAAAAGCATAGCTTAACGAGAGCCGAACTCTCAAATCTGACAGGCATCTCAATCAATTCCCTCCAACTATGGGAACTCGGACAAGCTAAACCACATTATAAATATTGGAGAAAATTATTGTTGTTTATGAGGGGTTATGAGTATAATAATTATTGACAAGTGTAATTTTTATAGTTATAATTATATTGAAAAGTGTATAAATTATAAACGTATATTTATTGAAAAGTGTAATTTTATAATCGAATAATCATTTGAAAAGTGGTATAAATTTATGTTGTACAGAAAAATTGAGACATATATTAAAGAATACTTTAAATCAAATTCTAACAAAATTTTAATTGTTGACGGTGCAAGACAAATCGGAAAGACCTATATTATCCGACATGCAGGGCAGGAAGCTTTTGAAAATTATATTGAGATTAATATGGTTGAGGATTCGATTGGTGACAGGCTTTTTGAAAATGTAAAAAGTGTTGAGGATTTTTATTTGCAGGTCAGCATGCAATACGGCGACAGAATGAAGGACAAAGAAAACACCTTGATTTTTATTGATGAAATTCAGGCTTATCCGCATCTGCTCACCTTGCTTAAATTTTTAAAGACGGATGACAGATATACTTATATTGCCAGCGGTTCTCTGCTCGGTGTTACCTTGTCAAAAACGACCTCAATTCCTATGGGCAGTATTGAGGTTAAGCAAATGTATCCGCTGGATTTTGAGGAATTTCTGATTGCTAATGGTTTTAATCAGATTGCTATTGAGTCCTTGTATAAAAAGTTTTTGAAAAAAGAAAGTCTTGACGAAAACACACATAATAAAATTATGAATTTATTCAAGAAATATTTGCTTGTGGGCGGCTTGCCGGATGCTGTGAATTCATATCTTGAAACAAAAAATATCGTAAATGTAAGAACAATCCAAAACGAAATACACGAGTATTACGCTGCCGATGCGTCTAAGTATGATGAAGACAATAGGCTTAAGATACGCAGAATTTACGATATGATTCCGTCAAATTTAGAAAATAAAAAGAAACGGATTGTTGCGCAAAATATTGAAAATAAAAAGGGCAAACGATTTTCGGATTATCAGAATGAGTTTGACTATCTTATCAGTTCAGGTATTGCATTGGAAGTTAAGGCAATATCTCAGCCGACCTTTCCCTTGTTAGAATCAAGCGGCAAAAATCTTCTCAAGCTGTATTTGAATGATGTCGGAATTTTAACAGGATTACTTTACAGAAATAATATCCGTGCTATTCTTGATGATGTTAAAAGCATTAATATCGGTACGGTTTATGAATCGGTCGTTGCTCAGGAATTAATCGCACATGGTTTTAAATTGTTCTATTATGATAACCGCAAAAAAGGTGAAGTCGATTATTTGATTGATGATTATGATGAACTTTCTGTTGTACCATTGGAAATTAAATCAGGTAAAGATTACACAGTCCATAGTGCATTAAATGAATTTATGAAAAATGAGGATTATAACATAAAACTTGGCTATGTTTTCTCCAATGAACGAGAGGTTACGCAAAAAGGCAAAGTAACCTATTTGCCGATTTATTATGTTATGTTCTTAAAGCCCAATCAGTAAAAATTATATATGAATATAAAAATGCAGTGCATTCGCTTTGAATGTACTGCATTTTTGCTTGTAAAATATACACTTTTGAAAAATGACTTGAATTTTCAACTTTTTCAAGTTACTATTCAACAAATCTAACACTTATATATTGTGTCGTATTGCGTAGAACTGCGAGTTCTAAACGTATACAATTTCTCTCTATTCTGTCGTATTTTATCATATACTTGTATAATATGTCAATAAGGCGTAGTCATTTTTTAGTAACAATTCGGTAATAAATTGACAAAATATTGAATATTGACAAGACTGCATTGCTATTTCTGGTCAAAAATGTGGTCGCCATTTCAACGGATATTACATAAAGGAGTGTGAAATATATGCCAAGACATGGCGAAAACATTTTTAAAAGAAAGGATGGCAGATGGGAGGGCAGATATATTTCTTCCTATAATGAAAATGGGAAAGCAATATATAAATCTGTTTACAGTAAGACTTATTCAGATGTCAGGCGAAAACTGGAGATTGCTAAAAGCAATCATTCAAATCTTCAAAAATCAAACACGATAAACACTTTCGAAGATTTGCTCTATTACTGGCTTGAATTTAACAGTCCTAAAAACAAACAAACCACACAGGATAAGTATGAATTTCTTATTGAAAAACATATTGCGCCTGAACTGGGAATGGTTAAACTCAATAAAATTTCATCAGCAATGATTAATAAATTTATTGACAGTAGAATTAAGGATTTGTCAAATTCTTATGTCAGAACTATGGCAATTATTATGAAATCTGCCTTAGAACTCGGTATAAAAGAACGGTTTGTTTTTATGTCTAATTTAGATGTTCATTTACCCAAACCGACAAAACACGAACTGCAAATCCTATCAAATACAGAACAAAATTTACTTGAGCAATATATTTTGAAAAACCTTGATTTTACAACACTTGGGATATACATTTCTCTTTATGCAGGACTTCGTATTGGGGAGGTTTGTGCCCTGCGATGGAGTGATATTGATTTTGAAGAGCGTATCATCAAAGTCAGGTCAACTGTAATCAGAGTCAAGGGTGCTAATGGCAAAAGTTATGACGAAATCGGACCGGCAAAAACTGATGCGTCAATCAGAGATATTCCGATATATAATAAGCTTTTTATTCCGCTTTTGAAAACGAGAAAACTCAGCGATTCACCGTATGTGATTTCAGAGAAAATGAATTTTGTTAATAAAAGAACTTTTGAATATCGTTATCACAGAATCCTCAAAAATGCCGGTATTAGGGATATTAATTATCATGCTTTAAGGCATTCCTTTGCAACCAGATGTATTGAATGCGGTGTAGATGTAAAATCGCTTAGTGAATTTATGGGTCATTCAAATGTGTCTGTTACACTGAATACCTATGTCCATTCTTCTATGGACTTAAAGAAAATACAGATTGAAAAACTTAATAATTTAATTGCCTGATCATTTTCTATTTCTGGTCAAAAATTCTGGTCAAAAACTAACGGAAGCCCGTATTTCAAGGACTTCCGTCTTTTTGTTATAGAACTCGCAGTTCTACGAAAAAAATTAAATATGTTTTACACATTGTATTTTTATATTTTAGAGTGAAATTATGAATATATTTAAAAAATTATTTTCAAAAAATAAAGATAGTAAAAAAGCAAAGCCGGATAATACTGTTCAGAATGATTTTACAGGCTATGAGTTATCTCAATGTGATGAAACTGTAAAACTTAGTGATTCTGAAACTTATGATGAAGTAACCCAACCGCTTTATCCTTATTCAGAAGTTAACAATGATACTGTACCGCTGAAAGATTTTGAACTTGATGATTTTGGTGCAACTGTTCTTTTAAGTGAAAACAATTCTGACATATCAGACGAGACAGTTTTGCTTAATAGTACTATCGAAAAAAATCCAGTTGAATTACAGAATCTTTCAATTAAATCTATCCTAAATAAAATATATTTAATTAATCCACTATCAGGCGAAAAGATTAATGTAAATAAACAGATATTCACTATAGGCAGTGGAAATGAAATGGATTACACAATTAGTAAACCAAGTGTAAGTGGTAATCATGCCGCGGTACTATTAAAATCAGGAAATGAATTTTATGTTGTAGATAATGGTTCGACGAATGGCACACAGGTTGAAGGCGTATCAATTGAGCCTATGAAAATGGTTTCTGTTGAAAATGGTGATTTAATTACTTTCGGAAAAGAACTTTATCAGTTTTATATTGAAGAATAAAAGAGGTTTAATAATGAGATTTTTATCAGCTGCTCATACGGATATTGGAATTGCAAAAAAGATTAATCAGGATTCTTTTACATTGAAAATTGCAAAATCATCAAAGCATAATATTGCTTTTGCTGTACTTTGTGACGGTATGGGCGGTTTGAAAAATGGCGAGCTTGCAAGTGCATTTGTTGTTAACGCTTTTTCAAACTGGTTTGAGCAGGTTTTTCCTTCAATAGTTGATAGCAAATTAGATTTTGAAGCTATAAAAAAACAGTGGAATAATATAGCCATATCACAGTGTGAAAAGATTATGGATTATGGCAATGCAAATGGTATTTCTTTAGGAACTACTCTTTCGGCGATTTTGTGTATTGATAATCAATACATCATCATACATATTGGCGATACCAGAATATACAGACTAAATGACAATATTGAGCAAATAACTACAGATCATACTTTTGTAGCTAATGAAGTTCTTCACAACAGAATGACTGTTGATCAGGCACAAACGGATTCAAGAAAAAATGTACTTCTTCAGTGTATAGGTGCTTCAAAAAATATAGAGTGTGAATTTAAGATGGGCACAATTGGTGAAAATGAAGAATTTTTACTGTGCTGTGATGGTTTCAGACATGAAATATCAAATGAAGAGATATACGGCGTTTTAGCTCCTGATTTTATGTCAAGCGAAAAAGTTATGAGAAAAAGTCTTGTTGACTTAGTAAATCTAAATAAACAACGAAATGAAAAAGATAATATAACAGCGATATTAATTAAAACAATTTATTGATTGTGGGGAGAATTTGTTTTGGCTCGTATTAATGAAGTTATTGATGGTAAATATGAAATAGTTCGTGAAATAGGAAGGGGCGGTATGTCTGTTGTATATCTGGCAATGGACAAGCGCCTAAACAGGCAATGGGCAATTAAAGAATTTCGTAAGGATGAACATGATGCAGTTAACAAAATGAATTTGGAAGCATTACTGCATGAAGCCAATATAATGAAAAAGCTTGATCATCCAACTTTACCGAGAATTGTTGACATTATTGAAGAAAACAAAAGTGTTTATATCGTAATGGACTACATAGAAGGTGAGCCGCTAAACAAAGTTTTATCTGCTTATGGTGCTCAGCCACAGGATGCGGTTATTGAATGGGCAAAGCAGCTTAGCGAAGTACTTGACTATTTACACACTCAAAAACCACCTGTAATTTACAGAGATATGAAGCCTGCAAATATAATGCTGAAACCGGACGGAACAATAAGACTTTTTGATTTTGGTATTGCTCGAGAATATAAGGAAGGTCAGGAAGGAGATACCGAGTGGATTGGAACAAGAGGTTATGCTGCACCTGAACAGTTCGGCGGAAAGGGCCAAACTGATGCAAGGACGGATATTTATAGTTTCGGTGTAACGTTATATCATCTTGTTACCGGAAAAAATCCAGCTGAACCGCCTTATGAGATTTATCCCATTAGGCATTGGAATTCTTCGCTGTCAAGCGGATTGGAATGGTTGATTCAAAAATGCACACAGCTTAACCCACGAGACAGATATCAATCATTTGCAGAAGTAACTTATGTTCTTGAAAATTTAGAAAAATTTGAAGGAGCATATAAGAAAAAATTAAAGTCAAGAATAAACCAATTTATTACTATGACGGCATTAACCTTGGTTTTTACTGTTTCATCAGCAGGATTTTTATTGGGTGCAAATGCTGTAAAAAGTAATAATTATCAAGAGGCTGTAAACTTAAATACTATAGATGGTTACCAAAGCGCAATAGAAATTGATAATGACAGTCCGGATGCATATTTGGGATTGGTGAAAAAATTAAGAGATGATATTTCTGTAATTTATTCAAGCATGCCTTCAGAATACACAACAGAAACATTACCTGCTTATGCAATACTTGAGGATGATATAAAAAATTGTATCTCTGCTGAGAATTTAAACGAATTAAAAAACACATCTCCTGAGGATTATGTTGCTGTTTCATATGAGTTGGGAAGAGCATATTGGAATACTTTTCAGGATGCCTCAGGACAATCATCAGTTGGTGAAATGAAAGCTGAAGAATATTTTAAAAATGTAATTTCAACCGCACAAGAAATCAATAAAGAAAATGGTGGTTTGTCAGAGCAGAAATTTAATCTTGCAAAAGCATATTATCTTGTATCTTACTTCCAAAATCAAAAAGCTAATTTGATTGAACAGGATGATGGTGAATTTGAAGCGGATGAAACAGCGAAATATGCGGGTATTTATGGCATTGCAGATGATAATACAATAGATAATCCTTACTATTCATTCTGGGTAACGAATAAAGAATTGCTTTCGTTAATCAGCGGTGAAAATGATGTAGATATTCATGATAATGTAAAACTTGAATCATTGCGAAAACTTGCATACATTATGAATGAAAATTATTCCGATTTTTATTCGCAAACCAAGAACAAATCTGAAAAAGTTGATGAATCCGAAATGAGAGACTTTTTTGATAAGTTTTCAACAGCTTTAAATAATATTGAAAAGAATGTTGAATCTGATGAAAACAAGCTTAATGAAGTCAATGAAATCAGAAATTCATTAAATAATACAATCAAAATGATTAACAGTTTATATAAATGTGATATTGAAAAAATTTAGAGGTAAGTAAATGCAAACATTATTGATATTAGGTATAGTCAGTGTTATTTTGGCAGTTTGCTTTTTTATTGCATCTGTAACAATGTTTATAGGCTATAGGATTCCTACGTTGTGGAAAGATTCACGCGGTGCACTTGAGCAGAAGCAAATTGATGAAATTCGTGCGATGAGAAGAAATGATATTAACAACAGAAATAAGGTTAATGTTTTTGAGGAGCTTGAAAGAAAGGCGAAACCCAGAAAAACATCTTCGCAAAGCATAAGACTGAACACTTTAACCGGTGAAAACAATAGTAATAAATTAAATTCAAATAAAAACGGAACTGTTGTTTTAAAAAATAAAGCAAAAGCAATAAATTCGAATTTTATTATTGAAAAGGACATTACTTTTGTTTGTACAAGCGAGGTGATATAGAGTGACTGCAAATAAAAATAAACTTCTATTATTGGTATCAGCTGCCTGTTTTTTATTGATGTCTGCCGATTTTTTGATAATGCCAATAGGAAATAATGTTGAAAAGGATATGAGATGGTTTGAAATCTTAACAGGCATTTTATTTTGGTTGCCATTAATCGTTGGGATTGTATTACAAGTTGTTCTGTCCCTGAATTATAAGAAAAATATTAGTAAAGATATGACAGACAACAAACAGTTTGGAGCAATTTCATTTTTCAAGAATAAAGTTGCAGCAGTTTTCGATGTAATATCTATAATCAGTCTTATAACATTTATAGCAATACTTATATTCACAAGTGCAACAAGTTATTTTTGTTATATATTAATTTCATTGTTTGCATTTTCATTTTGCATGCATTGTATATTAAACGGAAAAATATTTAATAGTTTATTTGCTGAAAACAACAAATAGTTTAACTATTTTTTATATATACATACATTATTTTACGGAGGAAAAATGATGAGAAAAGTAAATTTAAGTCATAAGATTTTATCATCTGTTTTAGCATTATTAATGGTATTTACATCATTCCCGATTATAAATACCTATGCAGCTGTAGATGAAAATCTCGGACAGGTTTCTGCTATTACAAAGCCGGCAGAAATCAATGACACAGATCAGAGTCAGATTGTTGTTACATACGATGAGATTACTCTTGAATGGTCACCTGCAGATAAGACAATTGGCAGAACTAAGGACGGCTGGTGGGCAGGAATTAAGATGACTGCTCCTGTTCTTGATGCTTCTGTGCTTGAGAATGCGACCTATGAGAGTTTTGCATACGGAGCAAATGAACCGGTTAAGAATAAAAGCTTCTGGAAAAATCAGGATTCAAAAGAAACAGATGAACAGCACTATATAACCCTTTGGACATTTGTTAATGAAGAAAATTTAAATAAGGCTTCATCAACAGAAGAAGGTGTTATAAGTACTTCATGGAGCTTTGACTGGAATAACGATGGAACTAATGAACAAACAGTCACGACTCAGATTAGTCCCAAATCAGTTGCTTTGAATAAAGACGGCAAACAGGTTTATCCTGTTCAGCCCGGAACAGTTACTGCTATTACTAATGAAAAGAATGCAGTTATTGACGATAAAGACAGTGCAAATATAGTTGTAAGCTATAAAGATAAACTTGAACTTGAATGGTCTCCGACAGATAAAACAGTTGGCAGAACGAAAGACGGTTGGTGGGCAGGCGTAAAAATGACTGCTCCCGATCTCGATGCGTCTGTTTTGAAAAATGCAACATATGACAGCCTGGCAAATGGCACAATAGATTGGGTTGAAAATAAAAGCTTTTGGAATAATCAGGATTCAAAAGCAACAGATGAACAGCATTATATAACTCTTTGGACATTTGTTAATGAGGAGAATTTAAATGATGCATTAGCATCAAACAGCAGTATTGCAACCTCTTGGAGATTTGATTGGAATAATGACGGTATTATGGACCAGACTGTTACCACTCAGATTAATCCTTCAGAAGTTGAAGTTATTCTTAATAAGGATAATAATCAGGTTTATCCTGCAACAGAATTAGGAACTGTTACAGGAATCACAGGAACACCTAACATTGAAAAAGATAAAACAAATTCTGTCAGTGTTTCCTATAATAAAGAAGTTACACTTCAATGGTCACAGGCTGATAAAACAATCGGCAGAACGAAAGACGGCTGGTGGGCAGGAATTAAGATGACTGCTCCACAGGATGCTGATTTGGAAAACGCAAAATATAAGAGCAAAGCAACTCCTGCAAGCAAATGGGTTGAAGGTAAAGAATTTGCAAAAGCTAAAGATGGTGATGATTTCATTACCCTTTGGGCATATGTTGCAAATGAAGATATGCTGAAAAACGTCATCAATACCCAGTGGGGATTTGACTGGGATAATGACGGTGTCTATGAACAGTATGTTGATTTCAAATTTGACTCAACTTATGTAACATTAGATCCTGCAAATCTTTATGCAATGGATAAGGCTGCACCTATAATTAGTGGGCTTGTTGATAGTACAACATATACAAAGGATGATGTTATAGTTGACTTTAATGTAGTTGACGGTGCCACAGAAAACAATGGTGTTAGTTATGCATCAGGTATTTGCGATGTGTACTTTTCTGCAGAAAAACTTGCCGATAAGACCGTTGAAAACATTTCAAAACTCGAAAAAGCAAATAAAATTGATGATATTAAATATAGCTTTACTGTAAATAATGACACCAATAAGCGCTATTATATCTATGCAATCGACAATTCTAATAATGTTACTGAAGATAGTGTATTAGTTCAGGTGGATAAAACAGCACCTGTATTTGAAAAAAATCCTGTTGTTGATACTGAAGAATGGACAAGTAAGGATGTTACTATTACAGGAAGGATAAGTGATAATCTTTCTGGAATTGCTGATGAGAGTAATTTTACTATCACAACAGAGGCTAAAGATGTAATCTTTAACTATAATTCTTTTGATGAAAAAAGCGGAGAATATACTATTACAATTCCTGCACAAACTTTTGTGGGAAATATTGTTATTGATTGTGTTGATAACGCTGGTAATAAGGGCACACAAAAGTTTTCTCTTCAGATGGACAAAACTAACTGTGTGGTCATGTCGCTTGAGGTTAGTGAAAGTAATTGGACTAACTCTGATGTTGTTATTACCGGAACAGTAGTTGATTTACATTCAGGTGTTAAAGAAGTAACAGCTGTTCTTGACAGTGAATATGAAAAAGAACCAATAGTAAAGTATAAATCCATCAATGAAAATAGCGGAGAATATACTATTACGGTTCCGGCTCAGAATTATAACGGTAAATTAACTGTAAATGCCATTGATAATGCAGGCAATGATAAAGCCGATAAGGATAACAATGTAGCATGTCTTTCGGTTGATTTAAAGATGGATACTACAGCACCTGAAGTGAAAAAAGCTTCAGTTTCTAAAACAGGTTGGACTAATTCTGATGTTGTTATCAGCGGTGAAGTTAGTGACAATCTTTCAAATGTAAGTGCTGTATACTATGCCAAAGGTAATGCTATTGAAGATTTAACAATATCTAACATATCTGCAAAAGCAACTCTCGCAGAATTTGATAAAGCCGCCAATACATATAGTTTCGATGTTAGTAAACAAAACTATGATGGTAATTATGTAATTTATGCTGTTGATACTGCGGGGAATATTTCAATGCCCGAAACTGTAACTGTGCATATGGATATTGAAGCGCCAAGTCCTGTAGAAATAACATATTCCGACAAGCATAATGTCATCGAAACAATAAAAGGCGCTATATTCTGGTTCTTTAATCCTGATAAAGATATGCCTTGTGAAGTTACATTAACTTCAACTGATAATTTGTCAGGAATAAGATGTTTTGAATACAGTCTTGATGGTGGAGAGACATTTATTCCTGTTGATAAAGAATCAGTTGATTTTGTTCCTTCAGAGAAATCAGCAACATATACATTTACAATTGCGCCGCAGTTCAGAGGTAAGGTAACTGCAAAAGCTACAGATAATTCAGGCACAGGAAACACATCTGTTTTAAAAACAGATGAAAAAACAATTGTTGTTGACAATACTTCTCCTGAAATATCAGTTAAATACATTTCTGAAGAAGGGGAGGTTAATTTAGTCAACGCTGAAAATCAATCTGTTAATAGCTTGGCAGAAGCTGAGAAAGTATATTACAACAAATCCGTTTTGGCTGAAATAACAGTTGGCGAAGAGAATTTCTTTGAGGGACAGGCTGAATCTGTAAAAGATGAGGACGGTAGTATTATTGAAACAAAAACTGTTCATGAGGTAGGAATTCTTGTCGAAAAAACAACAGTTAATGGTGAGAAATCTTATATAGAATATCTTCCTAAAACTGCTGAGGGAGCAAAGTCGGCTGAGAAAAAATATATAGAAGCAGACTCAGTAGAATATTTTGAATGGGATTCAAATGAAACATTACATACTGCAAAAATTGATTTTGCAGATGATGCAGATTATAAACTGATTGTTGAATATACAGATTTTTCCGAAAATAATGCTAATGTTACTGATGATAACGGCAACAAGGTTGAGAAATACGAATCTAAGCAAATTACCATTGATAAAACCGCGCCGGTTATTGAAATAACCTATTCGGATTTGGATGAAAAAGCGGACAACAGAGTCGGCAAAGGCTATTTCCTGAACCGAACAGCAACCGTAACGGTAACAGAGCACAATTTCGACAAGGACGCCTTTAAAGCAAGCATTACAGCAGAGGATATCACAAAGAATGCTGTTGATACAGAAGCACAGAAAGCCTTGACAGAAAATAAATGGACAGACAGCGGAGATGTTCATACGCTTGTAATTCCTTACATAGATGATGCTGTATATGCATTTGTGCTTAATGAGCTTAAGGATTTGGCAAAGAACGATTACACAGTTAAGGCAGGCAACGACAGTATTTTCAAAAAGGGTACAGAAACCCCTGACAGCTTTACGGTTGATGAAACAGCACCCAGTGATGTGGTTATTACATATTCAAATGATTTGTATAAAGAAAATAAAACTGCTCTTGAAACAATCCTTAACAATCTGTTCTGGTTTTACAATCCTGATAAGGGTGAAAAATGTACAGTAACTCTTACAACAACCGATATGACATCCGGTATTCAGTATTTTACATATTCGTATGACAATAATACTGATTTTATAGATGTTCAGACAAAGAATACAGAAAATGTGAAAGTCGATAAGCAAACAGGATGGGAACAAGACAAAAACGATCCGTCTGTGTTCACTTACAGTTTTGATATTCCTGCACAGTTCAGAGGCAAAGTAAAAGCAACGGCAACTGATAATGCAGGCAATGTAACAGGAAATGAAACAATTTCAGATAAAGCAATAGTAGTTGATACGGATATTCCTGGTCTTGAGGTTGATTATCCGGATGCGGTTAACAAAGTAAATGATGTCAATTATTATTCCGATAATGTAACCGTAACATTTATCGTTAATGAAGAAAACTTTATGGACGGCGAGTTTAAAGGTAACGTTAATGATTTTGTTGCAAATGTAATTATCAGGAATGATAAAAATAATTACATATATGGTACGGATGATCAGGGACAGCCAATGCCGAAACGTTATCCGATTGATAATTGGGAAAGGGACAAAGAAACCAATAAATGGATTGGCAGTATTACTCTTGAAGAGGAAGGCGACTATACTCTGGATATCAGTTATGCTGACAAATCAAAAAATGCGGTTTCTTATACAAATGCCAATTATCAGTTTACCATTGATAAAACCGTACCGAAGGTTAAGGTCGATTTTGATTCTATAAAGCCGATTCACACAATTGATGAACGTGAATATTACAACACAAACCGTTCTGCTGTTATTACAGTAACAGAACACAATTTCTTCCCTGAATATTTTGAAACCAAAAATATTTTAAAGGCTCAGAATATTCTTGGAGATGAAGTTACGAATTACATTAAGTATTTCAAAGATTCAAAGAATTGGACGACTGATTCAACAGGTAATGTTCATACAATAAAAGTCGATTTCAAATCTGATGCAAATTATTCATTTGATTTTGAATTCGAAGATTTGGCAAAGAATAAGTGTGCTGATTATAAAGAATACCGGTTTACAGTTGATAAAACAGCACCTAAGAATCTTAAAGTTTCATACAGTGCAAATGTTTATGAAACAGTTATAAATGCTATTACATTTGGTTATTATGACAGCAAAATGACTGTCACTATTTCAGCTGACGATGATACAACAGGAATTTATCACTTTATGTATAGTTATTTGACTGCAAATGGTGTTAGTAATGTCAATGCTCAGTTAGTCAATGATGCAATCAACAGAGCAAAGATTACTCGAAACGGCAAAACATCAACAGCAACATTTACTATACCTAAGAGCAGCCTTGAGCGTAACAGTCAGTTTAACGGTACTGTAGAATTTACTGCATATGACTATGCTGAAAACAATACTTACAGAGATGATACAAAGAGAGTGGTTGTTGATAATATTTCACCAACATCTACAATTACATTCAATGAACCGGTACAAAATGCAAATAATGTTTCTTATTATGCCGGAAATATTGATGCAACGATTTCAATTAATGAAGCTAACTTCTATTCTCAGGATGTTGAAGTCATAGTTACAAAAGATGGTTCAAGATACCCTGTTTCAGTTAACTGGACTGATAACAGTGTGGATTCTCATACAGGAACATTCAGACTTACAGAAGATGGCGATTATGTTGTAAAAGTTGTTTATTCTGACAGATCAGGAAATGCAATGGCAGCATATGAATCAAATCAGCTGACTATTGATACAGTGGATCCGGTTATTACCGTAACAGGTCTTAATCATCAGTCTGCAAATAACGGAAAAACAATAGGCTTCAGTATTTCGGTAACTGATAAAAATATTGCTCTCAGCGAATTTAAGCCTGTTTTAACTGCTGTAATCAGAAATGATAATGGTGAACTTGAAACAATTACTATCGGTTTGGGCGATCCGGTAACAAGCACGAATGACAGGGGTGAAACAGTTTATACATATACTGTTCAGAATCTTTCTGTTGACGGTTTCTACTCATTAACCTGTAGTGCTGTTGACTATGCTAATCATAGTGTAAACCTTATTAATTCGGGTCAGGATAATGGCACTTCTTCAAATGAAGAGACAATGAACTTCTCCGTAAACCGTGAAGGTTCTACATTCTGGATTGAAACTACACATAATGACAAGTATTCAAGCAAAACATTTACGAATGAACTTGATAAAGCATATGCGAATGACAGTGTTGAAATTATAGTTCACGAACTGAATGTTGACCAGGTTAATATTTCAAATGACAGTGACGAGGAAACTGTATTTGCGCTTCATGATGGCACTTCAACAGGTTATGTTACCCTTCAGGAAGGCAGCGGTTCAAACGGAAACTATGTTAAGAATACACTTCGCGGTGAAGGCGGATGGTATGAAACTCGTTATACCTTAAGCAATGACAATTTTGCTCACGACGGCGTTTATTCATTCAGCATTTTGAGCTACGACCGTGCAGGTAACAGCAACCTTAATACAAAGGATGATACAGGTGTTATCAAGTTTACTGTTGATAGAACCAATCCTGTTATTACATCAAATATTTCTACAAATCAGGTTATTGATGCAGACAGCCATACTGTTGAATTTGAAATCAATGACACAAATCACGATAAAAATACTGTTGAAGTTACGCTTAACGGAAAACCTGTTCCAAACGAATCTATTACAAGTCTTGGCGGTAACAGTTATTCGTTTGAGATGTCAACAGGCAGCAAGCAGAGCGTAAGTGTCACATCAAAAGATTTGGCGGGCAATACAGCGGATCAGTATGAAATCAATGATGTTACTGTTTCAACAAATCAATTTGTACTTTTCTACTATTCGCATACTCTTTTATTCTGGATTATCGTTGCAGGAATTGTTCTTCTTGCATTACTGATTCTGTTTATTGTATTCAGAAGAAAAAAAGATGATGATGAGGACGAAGAAAAGGCATAAGTTTATAAAAAATGGGACTGCTGAAAAGCAGTCCCAGGGATGATATTTAACGGAGGTTTTACTGTGGTTGAATATGCAACATTTTCAGATGTTGGAGAAAAAGAAAATAATGAGGATGCAGTAAAGGTTTTCGTTAATCCTCAGGAATTCACCTATGGTTTTGTATTAGCAGACGGATTAGGCGGTCATGGCAATGGCGATGTTGCCTCTAATCTAGTTACAGATTGCTTCGGCGCAATTATTGAGAACACGGAAGATATTACTGATACCTTTTTGGATGATTGCTTTAAAATATCCAATTCTATGTTAGCCGATGAAAAAGAAATAAAAGGTCTGCCGTCAATTAAAACAACAATGGTTGCCTTAATTCTTAAAGGAAGGCGGGCAAGTTGGGGACATATCGGAGATTCTCGTCTTTATCATTTCAGAAAAGGGAAACTTATTTCCAGAACGATGGATCATAGCGTTGTCCAAATGTTGGCTGACAGCGGTGAAATCAAAGAGTCCGAAATACGACATCATCCTGACAGAAATAAATTGTTAAGTGCTCTGGGTATGGATGCCGACACAGTTACTTATGATGTCGATTCTGTGGATTTCAGAACTGTAAAAGGTGATTCGTTTTTGCTTTGCTCTGATGGCTTCTGGGAGTGGATTGAAGAGAAAAATATGTCATCTATTTTAAAACAGGATGTGACCGCATACGATGCTTTAATGGAAATGATTTCTATTGTTAAAGCAAAGGGCGAAGGTAATGGAATGGATAACTATTCTGCGATTCTTGTTAATATAAAATAGTTTTGCTGTATGGGAGTGGTTGATATGGAAAGATTATGCCCCAATTGTTTTCAAAAGTTAACAACTGAATCAAAATGCTCTCATTGCGGTTATGATTTGGTTAATCGAAAAAAGTTTTCAGGTGTTCTGCCGGAATTCACTCAGCTTAATAACAGATATTTAGTCGGAAGAGTGCTTGGCAGGGGTGGATTCGGTATTACCTATATCGCTTTGGATATACAGTATAACAGATTGTGTGCAATTAAAGAATATATGCCATCGGAATATTCAAAAAGATGTAATAATACTGCTAATATTGAGCCTTTTTCTGATACTAAGTCAAGAAATGTTTTTGCCCATGGCCGTGAAAAATTCATGGATGAAGCAAAAACATTATTGAGTTTACAGGGTAATCCGACAGTAGTTAATATTTATGCTTATTTTTCTCAGAATAATACAGCATATTTGGTAATGGAATATCTTGATGGTATGGATTTAAGAAGACGAGCTCGTTTGTACGGAGGAAAACTGGATCCAAAATTTGCTTATGAAGTTTTTGTTACGATTGCAAGCTCTCTTATGGAAATCCATAAAAAGAATATATTACATAGAGATATAAGCCCTGAAAATATTATTGTTACAAGCAATGGCAGAATAAAATTAATTGATTTTGGTGCTGCAAGAAATTATGTGAGTTTGCAGAATAAAGGAATGTCCATTTTGCTGAAACCCGGCTTTGCCCCGCCTGAACAATATAGCACGAATGGAAATCAAGGACCATGGAGCGATGTTTATGCTTTATGTGCAACATTTTATAACATTGTATCAGGACAGCCGTTAGTTGATGCGTTATATAGGTACAGAGGCACACCTCAACCAACGCTTCAAAGTTTAGGCTGTAATGTTTCAAAGAAGATATCTGATGTAATTGATAAGGGGCTTTCTCTTGATTACAAGAAAAGATATCAGGATTTTATGGCATTGCTGAATGATTTAAGCGGCGAAAGTGTTCAACCATCACCTCCTAAGCCACCTGCTCCGTTTTCACAGCCTCCCGAACCACCTACTCCACCGCAACCGCCAAAACCTGAACCTTCACCGTTTAAAATTACTAAGTATCCATATCTTGCAGAAATACGAGGTAATATACGGTATAACAAAACGATGATTAGCCGAAAAAACAAGTTTGTTATCGGCAGAGGAGCAGTCGGTTGCAGTTATGTAATCAGTGATCCTAAAAACTTAACAGGCAGAACACATTGCTATATACGGTTTGATGGAACGAATTTATATTTGTGCGACACATCGTCAAATGGAACATATTTAGAAAATGGCACAAGGCTTAAGAAAAATACGGAATATAAAGTTACGCCCGGAACTAAGTTCTATACCGCTATAAGGCAATATATGTTCGTGGTTGATTTTAACTGATGGGAGGGTGTTATATGACAGAACTTAATAATAATTTTGATGATTTTGACGGACTCAGAACTATTGAACTTGTTGGAGTCGCAAACAGCCTTGATATAGGATTGTCATCTGTTATAGGAAAAAGAAAAGAGCAACAGGATACTGTTATGGCAGATGATGAATATATGTATTATGAAAAAGGACGAGCCATTGCTACATTGTGTGATGGAATGGGTGGACTGAATGGCGGTAAGCAAGCAAGTTTAACCTGTGCATCATTGCTAAACAATGCTTTTCATAACATTGATATAGATGATGATATCTCAACTTTTTACAGAAGAATTGTTCAGAAACTGGATTCATCTGTCAAAGGGTTAAAAAATGATGATGGAACTTTGATGAATGCAGGTACAACCTTGATAAGTATTGCAATTTCTTCAGGTAAACTTAATTGGTTGTCTGTTGGTGACAGTAGAATCTATATTGTCCGTAACAATAAAATTAAATGCATAACCCATGATCATAATTATTCAATGATTTTGAATGATAAAGTCAGAAAAGGCGAAATAACGCAGGAAGAGGCTGATAAAGATTCTCAGAAAGATGCTTTGGTCAGTTATATCGGAATGGGTGGAGTTAAGTATATAGATATTAACACAAAACCATTTCCATTGTTTGATGGTGATTGTATTTTATTATGTAGTGATGGTTTGTATCGTGCCGTAAATACAGATGAAATGTTGGCTATTATTACGGCAGTAAATGGTGATATGAAGCAAGGCGCAGTTGCACTTACTGATTTTGCCTTAAGTAAAAAATTAAGAGGACAAGACAATACCTCTGTAATACTCGTTAAATTTAATGATTTCAGTTAATTACAGTATTAGAGTTTAATGCTGTTTTTATAAAAATTATAAATAAGGAGAATGAAAAAATGAATTTAATTAGATGTGAAAGCGGTCATTTCTATGATGCTGAAAGATTTTCAGAATGTCCGTTTTGCAATCAGACAAGAATCAGCACTGTTGTTGAAGGTGAAGATGGAGAAGAAAATCTCTATACACAGCCATTGACCCCTCCAGATATTACTGAACCAATTCCAGATCCTGATATCGAAGAGTTTTCAAAAACTGTTGGTGTTTATGATGATCTTGGTGCAGAAGATATTGAACCTGTTGTCGGATGGCTTGTTGCAATTTCAGGAAATCATTTGGGACAGGATTTCAAACTCAAAACAGGAAGAAACTTTATAGGTCGTTCAGCAGAAATGGATGTTGCTTTGGAAAAGGATAACTCTATTTCAAGAGAAAAGCATGCAATCATTCTTTATGAACCAAAGAGCAATATGTTTCTTGTTCAGCCGGGTGATGCTAAGCAGCTTTTCTATTTGAATGAAAAGGTTGTTTTAGAGGCAACAAAAATTGCTGCATATGATGTTTTGTCACTTGGTGAAACCAACTTACTCTTTATTCCATGCTGTTCTGCCAAATTCAATTGGGACAGCGTGAAAAGAGAAGCAGATAAAAATGAATAATACAGAGAGGAAAATATGATGGAAAGAATTGAAGAAAGAAGTATGACAAGCTTTGTTTTGTCCTCCTTCATTAATCTTGGTATCGGTTTAGGCTTCGGTCTTATTGTAGGAATTATTGCTACAATTGTTACTCACGGAATTAATACACAGGTCACAATGCTTTATGTTACGCTCGGTGTAGCTGCATTTGTAACATTGTTTACAAGAAATCTGTACAGAATTTATTTTAATTACCGTTTATCTCTTGATATTAATGCGATGTGCGAGGGTGACGGTGAAGAGTCTGAAAGCTTTTTATCAGCATTTGTACTTAGCCTTCTTACATTTGGAATGTATCGTGTTTATTGGACATATAAGCTTGCAAAGCGTCTCAGAGCTAATGCTCCTCGTTACGGTTTCAAAATGGAAGTAACAGGTAAAGAAATTGCTGCACTTGATGTAATATGCTTTGGTTTTGTATCAGCATATGAGCTTATAAAAAATACAAATACTGCAGCAGCTGTTTATAATCAGAACGGACTTGCAGGTATCGGTGAAGGAGGTAATCAGTAATGCAGATTAAAAAGAGAAGCTTGCCGCTTTATATTTTCCTGAATTGTATAACACTCGGAATTTACGGTTTTGTTGTATCAATGTCAGTTGATAATGAAATCAATGCTATCTGCAATGGTGATGATGAAGAACCAAGATTTAGTTATGCAGGTGCAGTAATGCTCAGAGGTATATCATCATTTGTCGGTATTGTTGTTGGTCTTATTGTAAGTCTTGTTGCTTTTGATAAAATCGGCGGAGGTTATTTAGACTTTTTCGGCGGATATGGCGAAATTAAAGCAGCAGTTGTATTTATCGCTATGGCAGCATTTGGATTAGTATTTACAGCAATTGGTTCTATAATCAGCGGAATCTACCACAAATATTGGTGGTATAAGCAGGTTAATCGTTTAAAGGTTAATGCAGGCAGATATGATATTGAAGTTAAAGAATCAGGTACAGACAATATATTGTTCCGTACGGTTGCAGAAGTGTTTACCTTCCCTGTTACAGTAGCTCTTATTGGTATGTCAATTCTTATTCCGGGCCTTCTTATTTGGCTTATCACACTTGCAGAAAGCACAGGTGCATATGTATTTGCTGCCATTCTTGCTTTTGTATTCTCAATTCCTCTTATGCTCTTCGGTATGGAACTTACAACAGGTGCAAATTTTGCAACATATTTTGTATTTAAAAACTTAAACAGATTTGCAGATGTTGCCGCAAACGGTGCAAAGCCTTTTGATAAGATGGATTATAAATATTATCTTTCAAAAGAGAGTGTTGTTGGTAATGTTGTTGCACAGCCTGTAAAAGTTGAACCGGATAAAATAATTGATACAGTTCCTGTTTTTAAGGGTTCACTTGTAGGACTTAAGGGCTCTTGCGGAGGATATAATTTTGAACTCACACCGGGTGAAGAGTTTGTTATCGGTAAAGATGCAAAAATGGCAAGCATTGTAATTGATCCTTCTTATAAGGAGATCAGCCGTAAGCATTGTGGTATTACATACAGCCAGGCAACAGATAATTTTGCTATTATTGACTATTCATCAAATGGTACATGGGCAAATGAAATCAAACTTAGCAGAGGAGAAGTTGCTTACTTCCCTAAGGGAACAGTTATTAAACTTGCCAATGATAAAAATACTTTCCGATTGGAGTAATTGTTTAAATAATTATATGCAAACGATTGGTTTGTATTTTGCATAAATATTGCCGATTGTGCGAGCTCTCACACAATCGGCATTTTTGATGAAAGGATTGTTTTATGGAAAATAAAAATAATCATTTAAAAAGAATATTACTTGTTCTCATATCGGCATTGCTGATATTCTCATCAGTATTTTCCGGGTGCAGTGAGTCATCTGTTGCTGTTAGCGGTCATAGTTCTGGATCATCTTCATCGGAAAGTTTATCCGATTTGAACTATGTATCATTAAATGAAGGTTTTACTGATGTTGTGGTAAAAGATGAAAAATCAGCATTAGAAGCAATTGCGTCAGTAGCCGATACATTAGGAATTAAAAATGTTGACAAGGAATTAAAAATTTGTGATGTCAATACAGTTGATGGCGATAGTTACTATCGTTTTCAGCAGTATTATAATGATATTCCTGTTTATGGAAAGACTGTAGTTATTGCTGCTGATGAAAACGGAAATGCTACGGATTTAACATCTAATATAACTGAAGTTTTTGATATTAATGGCGATTATTCAAGTTATGATAATGTTGTTGTTTATTCTTTAAATAACAATTATTATGTATGTCAGTATTCGTTCGAGCAGAAAGATTTCGAAACATATATAAATTTTACAAATGTTGATACAGGAAAAACTATTGATTCATTATGCTTGACATATACAGATGATAACATAGATTATATAAAAAAAGAAAAGAATGGATCATATTCTATAACAGATGAAAACAGAAATCTAATAATCTTAAATGCAAATAAAAAAATCATGCAAGAAGATGATACTTTAAATAGTGATAATAGTGTAACACGAACATTATATACTGATAAAAAAAGTAAAAATGCAAGAGACATTTTAAGTATTCCGTTTTATATTAAAAATATTAAGAACGAACATGTATATAATATTAATGATGAAATTGATTTTGTTGTAAGTAATGATAGAAATAATTTTGATAAATCCGCAATTACTGTAATAAGTAATGTAGAAAAAACTTATGATTATTATTTAAATGTTCTCGGAAGAAAAGGATATGATAATCATAATTCTAAAATGCTTATTGTATATGATGATAAAATTAGTGATGGTGATAATGGAAATAATGCATATTCTTCTGCAACTACATTACTAAGCTTTGGATTTGCTGAGAATTATGGACATGTTGATTTGATTGCTCATGAGTTTACTCACTCTGTAGAAAGTACTATTAGCAGTATGATATATAGTGGTGAAAGTGGTGCAATAATGGAAGGCTATTCTGATATTTTCGGAGAGTTAGCAGAATCTTATGTTAATAAATCATCCCCTGATTGGATACATAATGATGGAAGAAATATAAATGCACCTAATAATAGTGGTAATCCTGCAAGTATTAGTGACAAAGAATTTGGGGACACAAGTGCAAGTCGGGATCACGGTTATGTTCATAACAATTCAACAGTAATTTCTCATGCAGCATATCTTATGTGGAACGGAATTGATGGTAATCAAAGCAAAAAAATAGATACAAATACTCTTGCAAAAATTTGGTATAAAGCCCTTAATTTAATGCAATCTAATGCTACATTTAATCAGTGTGCAGACAATGTATATCGTTCGGCGAAAAGACTTAAAGGCGTAACAAAGGATCAACTTTCATGTATTGAAGAGGCATTTTCAAAAGTAGGTATAGAAGTTAATGTTGATGCTTGCGATATTATTAGAGTTCATAATGATTCTGTTATAAATGTTTTTGATACTAATTCAAAAGAGTATGGAAATTATCATTTAAAAATTGTTGATATTCCATTTTATCAAAATAATTCACAGAAAAGTAGTATCGTTATTGATGAAGATGTGGATAACAGTTATGGATATCAACTGACATTGAATGATGGCAGTTATAAAATAACAGTAACTGATAATGATACAAATGGAAGTCAAAAAGAATTTTCTCAAATTATAAATGTAATTGGCAAGTACTCGAAAAAACAGACCCAACTTGAAGTGGTTAATGTAAATATTTATACGGATTTTGGACATACTGAATTATCCGATTTTACCATCCCTAAAGATATGACATTGACCTTGGGTGAGCTTGACTCTATTGAACCTGAAACTGTACCGGCAGATGCAACAGGTTATTCAATCAAATGGACATCTTCAGATGAATCTGTAGCAACTGTTACACCTACAGGTGAGGAATGTATTATTACTTCAAAAAGTAAAGGAACGACAACTATCACAGGTGAACTTGTTTCTAATGGAAAAACAATAACTAAATCGACGAATGTCAGGGTAGCATCTCAGGGCAGAGATACGGTTCTAGTACTTGATGTATCGGGAAGTATGTCAGGTACACCTATAGACGAAATGAAAAAGTCAGCAATCAATTTCTGTAATGAACTGCTGGCAGATGAGTATAACAATAGAGTCGGATTAGTTTTGTATGATGATTATATTGCAAGCGTAGATTTAACAAATGATTTAGATTCACTTATTAATAACATAGAGAATATAACATCCGGTGGCACAACAAATATGCAGGGTGCTTTGGCTGCTGCCGGAAATATGCTTGACAGTCAGGGTAAGGATGATAATATCAAAAATGTTGTTATAATGGCTGACGGACTTCCAAATGAGGGCGAAACCAGTGACACAGGCAAAATGAGTCAGTTAACTCAATATTCTTCTTATCCCAGTGATGTTGCTTATGCAAACGGAGTTATAAATACTGCAGAAAATATTATGAGTAATTATAATATGTACAGTCTTGGATTTTTCCATGATTTAAGCGGTGTAGAAAAAGATTTTGCGGTTGATTTGATGAAGTTCCTTACGAATATGCCGGATGGCTATCATCAAGTAGATACTGCCGAAAACCTGCAATTTGCCTTTGGCGATATTCAGGAAACCATCAGCGATGGCTCAAAAGTGGTAATCAATATTGCCTGTCCGGTTGATGTCAGCGTTACATATAATGGCGAAACGCTGTCAAGTGCTCAATCAACATATTCAGATACAGCGTCCTTTGGAACTCTTCAACTGCTTGGTAAAAATAAAGATATAAAGGTATTATCTCTTGATCCGAGTGCCGTTTATGATGTTCTGCTTAGCGGTACAGGCAGCGGAACAATGAATTATTCTGTCAATTATCTTGATGACAGTGATGTAATTATAGATTACAGAGCATTTGAATCCATTCCAATAACGCCGACCACAAAGATTGATTCCAACACTGATAATTCCGCAGGTGAAATAACACTTAATCTTGATGAAGACGGAGACGGAACAGTTGATAAGGTCTATTCAGCGGCAGTTAACAGTGTGGCAGAGCTCACCTACGGCGATGAACCTCAGGAGCCTGAAGTGGTTGAAGAAGTTGAACCTGTAAAATCAGACAATACATGGGTAACGGTTATGATTGCTGTTGTCGTTGTTATTGTGCTTCTCGGCGTAATTCTTACTGTTGTACTGGTTTCATCAAGCAACAAGAAAAAGAATCAGTCCTATAATATCCCTGTGATTGAACCTAAGAATGATACAGAGAATAAAAGCGGGAAAATAACAGTCATCAGCGGTTCAATGAGCGGTAAAGAATTTGATTTAGATACCGGTAAGGGGTACATTATAGGAAAAGATTCATCAAAATCACAAATTGCTCTGGCATATGACTATAGTAAAGTAAGTCGTGAGCATTGTGTAATATCTTATGATGATCAGACACAATTGTATTCAGTAATTGATATGTCTTCAAATGGTACATATTATATTGACAACAAAACAGCTCCGCTTAATTCATCTGTATCAAAACACAGACTGAATAAAAGTGTCGGTGTTGAGCTGCAAAGCGGCTGCATACTCATTTTAGGCGATGAAGATTGCAGAATCGTTTTGAATTAACATATTGATAACGGAAGAGAATGATTTATTTTCATTCTCTTCCGTTAGAAGTAATTTGATTATTGAAAGGATAAAGAATGAAGAAGTTTCTATGTATTACATTAATTATAATATTTTCCGTAAGTTTTATATCGTGTTCAAATAATTCTAATGCTTCATCGAAAACAAGTACACTTAATTTCAACGAAGAAGAACAGGTTGATATTTCTGAATTTGTTTTAAACAATCCTGAAATATGTGGTCTTTGTCGCAGGGATTACCTTACTGATAAAGGAAAAGAAATTTATGATGGATTATATGATTCTGTATTGAATTTTGAGGATTATATATATGTTTGTAAAGATGAAATAAAAAGTCTTGAAGATTATGCAAAAAAAATTTAACATAATTCTGTCATATTATGTTCTTATTGATCATCCCGAATTGTTTTGGACTGAAGGTGGGTTTGCTTATATTACCTCAAATAAAAATGAAAATGATGAAACTCAGTTGAAATTCCAATTATCATTTGGTTGTAAAAAAGAAGAAGTTGAACGGTACAAATCGGAAATTAATGAAAAAATCAATGAGATTATTAGTGATATTCCAGATAAAAGCAATTATGAAAAAGTATTGTATGTATATGATTGGATAATGAATAATACAATTTATCTTGATCGACCTATGATTTCAGCATCAAAAAATCTGGATTATAGCATTTATAACTTATTTATTAATGGAAAATCAAACTGTAATGGATACTCAAAAGCATTTAGTTTAATTATGGATAAACTAGGAATTCCCTGCACAATAGCTGTAGGAGAGTGTAATGACAGCGTTCTCCATGGTTGGAATATAATCGAACTTGATAATAAATACTATCACTTAGATTCCACTTGGGATGATAAGTATAATAAGTATAGCTTTTCAAATTCAAATCAATATATATCACATGCTTATTTTTGTGTTACAGATGAAGAAATTTATCAGAGCAGACAGTTAATTAATGATTTTTATGTTCCTGAATGTAATTCAAATGAATATAATTATTATATATATAATAATCTTTATTTTTCGGAACTTAATGATGATGTTTTTAAGAAAGCCATTGAATTTTCCGAAAATAATAGTACTGATATTGTTGAAATGAAATTTTCTAATAAACAAATTCTGGATGAAGCTATAGATTATATTAAGGATGAAAATAGTAGTTTTAAGAACATATTGAGCAATAGTAAATACAAAAACAGGGTTAATATTTCATATGGCTCTATTGATGATGCAAATGTTTTGTGTTTTAATTAATATGAGACCGCAAAAAATTTTGTGTAAAATAGAATAGAAAAAATCCTTTCAGGCGATAATTGAAATAGAAAAATAAAGCT